>ERZ773008.134-NODE-134-length-50763-cov-4.168553_pt1 | contig 50763 bp, 68 predicted proteins | sample MGYA00580664_ERZ773008 | MGnify/ENA primary metagenome ERZ773008 (study PRJEB29015, sample SAMEA2738016) | human oral metagenome | biome: human oral; feature: human-associated habitat; material: dental | place: China | collected 2048 ...
CTATTCTATTTAGCCAGCCTTTTAAAAACTTCTTTTGGGTATTATTCTTACTTACTATAGTACTGTAAAATTCCCGTTGTACTTCGTGATACAGCTTTAAGAATTTATCGGCATTTACTGTATTCAGAGCTTCTAATGTTTTGCTTCCAATTCTGCCGTCTACAGTAAGCTTATATCCAAGTCTGTTAAGAACCTTTTGAGCTTTCTTAACTCCCCAGTTGCCGGAATTTACAGCCCAGTCACATATTGAAAGTGCTATCCTGTCATCTTTTACTTCATTCAGTCTATTTTTTAGATAATAATCTTTTTTATAAATATCTTTTGCCATTTCTTTAGGAAAATCACGCATATCTCCCTTATATCCATGTTTTCTTGCTTCACTTTCTATTATTCCCCAAGTTGTTTCCCCACCTTTGTCGTGTTTATCATTTGAATATCCGCCCTCAACTTTCAGCAGATAATCAAAAATTTTCTCAAATCTGTCTATCATTTGTTTTTCCTCCTATTAATTCTATTTTTTTTAAGTATTTATACAATCTTTCAGGATTAAATTTGTTGTATCCTTTTTTCAGAACGCTACTTTTTCCATATTGCAATTTGTAATTTAAAGCATAATCTATAGCATTTAGACACCACTCTGAACAAAAAAACTCATCAAGATTATGACCTTTTCCTGCAAAGAATAGCTGGCTTTCTATAATTCCTTTATAATCATATCCGCTACCTTTCGTCATTTCAAAAAATTCTATTATTTTTTCAATATTTACAAGTGCCGAAATTTCATAAATATCAAAATTTTTCTTATATTTAAAAGGTTGCTTTCTAACTCCGCCCGGATTTGCAAGATAAACCTTGTCGTTATAAATAAACTCACAATGCGAATATTTACCTAATGTCCACAATGAAATCAAAAATCCGATTGGTGTTTTTGGTTTGTGAAAACTGATATATAAAAAATTTGGTTTTAACTTTATTTGTTCCATAACTCCTCAAACTCCTTTTTAGCATTATAATTTTTCAATTCTTCATCGCTAAGATATACAAGATTTTCTCTCAATTCTGTTTCAGCGTGCATTGCATTTGTTGTTTGTTCAGTCATTATTTTAGATAATTCAAGCACATCCTGCATTGTCAATGCTGAATATTCGTCCGTTCTATCTTCCTTTTTTTTAAATTTCCAGCCTTCAAAAGTTGCTTTTTTTGTAGCAATCATCATTGTTACAATGTTGTTTAAATTATTTTTGTCAAGTTCCCGATTTCGCTGTAGAAATTTTTCTTTATACAAAAACTCTTTTTCAGAATATTCCGTTTTCAATCGAGACAGTTCACTTTTTATTGCTTCTATTTTTCCTTCTCTATCGAATACCACTTTGCCGTCTTTTATTTTTTCAAATTCCTTTAATTTTATGATTTTCCCGCCGAAAAAGTAGTTTTCTGGAGACATTTTTACTTCCTGATACTCAATTTCTTCTATTACATCGCCTGGCATTGTTGGTGCCAGCCTCGAAGCGTCCTTGTCAGCACTAAAAACTAAATGCGTTTCATTGTTATACATTACTTTTAAAGTATCCTTGCTAAACTTTTTCAATTCTTCATACCAGTCTTTGTTTTCTTTATCAAAAATTCCATAATATTTAAAACCATCTTCTAATGTTATTATTTCTACTCTATCTACTGTAAATTTCATTTTTTTTCGCCTCCTGTTTTTTACCCAAAAGGAACAGTATACCAATTCTGTCCTCCTGATCCGCCGCGTTTTATTTGAAAAGCACGCATCTGAACTTGATCGATAATATGATCATTATTACCGTTTACAAGTCCTGTGACAATATACCCAACACGTTCTGTAGCTTGATTTGCGTGCGCCACTATCGGTGCTATGGATCCCACTAGTCTTATATCTCTTACCGTATCATTATCACTTCTGTAGTATAGATCACTCGCTTTTGCCCATAATTGTGAAACGCTATTTCTTATACTATTTCTATCATTATTCATAGCAGTTAGCTGTCCCTCAATATTGCTTATTTTATTGTCTCGAATATTCATATCATGGTTATCCATTATTTCGCACCAGTTTCCTCCATTCCTATTCGGAACTTTGAAATAAGCTTTACTTCCATTCAAATGGAATGAGCCCATATAACCCCCTGTGTTATTATACATATGTGCATGGAAAGGCATCCATGCCTCGTTTTCATTTGCTCTTAATACAAAATCACTATTACTATTATTTTTATACCCTTTCGTGAATGGAATATAAGGCGACAAATCAGGTCTTGGAGCTATTTCTTTAACTTTAGCATATGTTATTATTCCAGCCGTAGTTTCAGTTGCAAGGTCTGTCTTTTTTACTCTTTTTTCCAGTTCATCATTTATTATTTTATTATCTTCAACAAAATCAAGCCTTTTTGGATATTCGCTTCCTATCCATTGATTAAGGCCCAAAGATGTTTTTTTCTGTGCCGGCATTTTTTTACCTCCTATTCTTTATATTTTTCTCTATCTTCCCACATTAGATTTAAATTATCCCACATATCCCATGTTTTATTGTATCTGTCAAACTCATCCCATGTCATGTAACTGTATATAAATTTAAATCCTAAATGCGCAGGTTTTACTCTTTCAATAGCTTTTGTGAAGCCGTCCATATTAGAAGGAATTCCATAAATTCCTATGAATTTTATATAGAAAAAATATTCATTATTTACTTCTATAACATCGCATTTTCCACCACTGAATACTTCCGCCATTGTTTTAAGCATTTCTATTGTTGTCGTTTTTCCCGCCTGCATTTTTGCTATTATATTTTCTCTTCTTGCTTGATATGATAAAGATAAATCTGTTGTTATATCAAATATTCGTTCCCAATTCTCAAGACTCCATGTTGAAGTTTGTACAAATTTTTGTCTCAATATTTCTTTTAAAAATTGTTCATCATTTACAGTGCGTTCTATAGCTTCCTACAAACTTACAATTTCTTTTACTTTTTTATAATATTTAGGCATGTACTTTATTAAACTTTCCATTACATCACTCCAATATTAGCTGTTCCAAATGTAGGGACATCTTCCGCTCCTAAAGTTATATTTGTAGTTCCGTTATTCATTTTAAAATCAAGATAATCTTTTACTCCCGTTACATTTAAAAGAATATTCCCAAGTTTTGCATAACTGAGATAATCTTCTTTAAAAGCTGATTTTCTAAAGTATTCTATTACTTTCTTTTTGAATTCTTCATTTACTTTTCCAATTGTTGTTTCTGCTCCAATCCTTACTTTTCCTGTAAAATTTATAATTTTAGAAATTGCAGCAGCATAAGTTACTGTAGCTCCTATAGGTCTCTGACTCTCAACATAATCCCAGACATTTTTTAAAAGTTGTGTTCCGGGAGCAAGTCCATTAACATCCATCAATACAAGTTTTACAGTTCCATTTCCATTCCATAACGGAAATACTTTTACTCCTCCTATTCCTGCAACAGATAAACACCATTGCCTATAATGATAAACATTTCCTGATGTCGCAGGTTCTCTAACCTTAATAAAATATCTTGCTCTTAATTCTTCATCAGTTTCAGCATCATAGCCTTCTTTAAATTCTTTTAAATTCGTTACTTTAGTAAGCCCTTGTATTGTTATCGGAAAATATTTTATTGCTCCAATACCAACATTACATCCACTTCCTTTGTCAATTGATTTCGCAGGAACAATTACTTTGCCTGACGATTCTATTACTTTTTTTTCAATTGTTTCAAAAATATAAGTATCACTGCTTACTTTTGTCCCAATTTCAATAACTGTTCCAATTTGTCCTTGTATTTCAACTTCTCCGACAGAATTAACAGCTTCTCTTCTGCTAAGTCCTCCAGTTGCTGCAATTTTTTCAAGAAAAATTCCTTCAGCTGTATCAGCAAATCCCATTTTATGCACATAATCCACAATATCCCTGAAATTACTAAATTCTATAGAAACAGGTGCCAGATTATCATAGAACAGTCCGCCTTCTGTTTTATCGTATTCGGAAGACAAATTATTTAACATATTATTCAATATTTCCTCTGCTGTTTTCTTTATTGTTACTGTCAATTTAAATACGCCTCCCATTCAAATGATTCAAAATTATCCAATATTACCTTGAATTTCGTTTTCAGCCTGTTCCTTTCCATTAATGCTTCAAAGTCTTCTATTTCTAAAATTCTCGGATGTTTTTTCATTTCTTCTTCAATTTCCCTTTCAAGTTCTGCATATAAAAATGGAGTAGGAAATCTATTTCCCAGCAACATTTCTTTATACCCTAACCCATAAGTTTTATATATTTTATATTTATATTTTTCAGTTAATAATTTCTTTTCTATCCACATCCTTATGCTTCTTGTATCATCTGTTTTTATCAATCTTCCATCTCTTTTCAGCATTTTCCCCTGCGTGAAATCAATCAGAAATGTTTTTCCAAGAGTTGATTCTTCCTTCAGTTCTTCTATTTGATTTTCACCAACAAATTTGATGTTTGGAAACATTAAATATCACCCCTTATTTTCAATGACATCACAGACAAAATATATCTGTTCACTTGTCGTAGGAATTACATATACTTTCTGTCCCTGTTCAAGCTGATATGTCACATCAAATTCAAATTCTACATCAACATCAGACCATTTCAATTCCTCTGTATTTTGTTTTGTTCCATTCAGCGTAATTGTTCCCAATCCACTGCCTTTTAATTTCCCAGTTCCTTTTGCTTTGTAATGCTTTGTTGTTAGTCCTCTGCTCACATATATCTGTTCAGATTCTAATATTATTAAACCCTCTTTGATTTTAACTCTTAATGGGCTTGTTGAAATCACTACACCTTCCAGTACTCCCATAGGTATAATATTATCCCTATCTTTGAATGCTCTGGCAAATTCATTTTCCCAACTCATTTTTTTGCTCCTTTTTTAATATTTTTATCTTCACCATTTTTGTTTTTATTTTTTTTACTTTTCTTACTTTTTTTACTATTTTTCTTGGCTGCTTTTTCTGCTTTAGCTTGTTCTTTTGCTTTTTCTTTGTTGTAAGCTTCTGCTGCCTCTTCAATTTCATTTTCAATGTCATTTTCAGAATATTCAATTAAGTTTATATTACATTTATGATTATTATTTTCAAGAATATGTTCACAATCTTTAATTAAGTATTCTCCGTGTAAATAAAGATTATCATTGTCAAGTTCTACAATTCGACCAGCTCTCAATTTTTCATTTCCAAGTATTGTTAAGCTAATTTCCTCATTTATTCTGTTCAACTTTTTGAGTTTATTATTTGCTATATTTTGAGCATTTCCTTTACTTTTTTCATCAAATTTTTCTACTTCTTGCAATAATCCAAACTCTTTAATACTCGCATCATCTTTTGCTTCTGCTACTATCCTTTGTGTTTTCTCGTCTCCGCTTATTACTATTATTTTATTTTTTAAATCAGCTATGCTTCTATTATGACTTACGTTATTTAAATAATCTGTTGCTTTTACCAGATTATTTTTGCTTAGTTCATAAGTACTGTCAATAATTATTTTACTGTAAGGACTTATTTTTACAGTTGATTTTTCCATTTCTAAAGTATATTTTTTCTTGTTTTCAGCTGTATTAATATTAATGATATCTTTTATTATTTCACTTACTGTCTTATCATTATAAATTTTAGTTATTACACTTGTTAAGCCTGTTATTTCTACATTTATTCCATATTCAGCACATAATTCTTTTATTGCATTTTCACTACTGACTTTGTTAAATTGCTTAATAGTAGTCGATTTATTCAGCCAAAAGGCATAATCATATGCCTTAAAACTTCTTGTATTATTTCCATTATCTTCTTCCACTATTATTACCTGCGTAATCATTTCATTACCTTTGAATAGAGATAATCCGCTTCCAAGCGTTATGTCATCTAAAAAGTTAAAATTCTTATCATTAAAATTATCCGGCAAAGCAAATGACATTTCTAATCCAAGAGTATCAATACTATCACTCCATTTCAAGTCCCTAACAAAAGGCATTATATCCAATCTTTCACTCGCTGATACAAGCTTGAAATCCATTTTTCATTACCTCCCGATAATTCTTTTGCTTTATTCATTGCTTTTTGTTCTATTTCTTTGGCTTTTTTAACTACTTTCTCTTCAAATTCAGTCAGAGGTTCTGTTCCCTGCGGTCTTATATATTCTGTTACTTCTAAACTATATGGAACATCTCCAGCTCTATCAGAAATCCCATGTTGAAAGTTATATCTGCATTCCATATTGAGTACAATTTTAAATTTACTGATTATAATCACTCTTATAGGTTCATTTGCATCTCTATATTTTTCAAAAAATTTAATGTAAAACTTAGGATTAGGAAGGCTTCCTATTTCCATCCAGTGATAAATTTTATTTGGAAAAAAGCTTTCAATTTCAAATTTTCTCAACCCTTTTTTTCCAATTAAAAGCAAAGGCCCTTTGTCTACTGTTTCGAATTCTTCATCAGATAAAGACTGACTTATCGTATTTATATGTGAAACTACAGGAAGTATTGCATATTCATTTCCTTTCTTGAACATCATTTTCATATTTTTTACTCCCTTCTACATATTTTTATAAGCTCCCATTACTTTTGCTACAATCTTATTTCCTATATAATCTGCATATTCTTCATTTCCAATTACATTTCCATCAATCGTAACGTTGACCGATACGTTTGGCACATTAGACTGCTTTTTGCTCTGCTCATGGCTTAAAATTTGCGTTCCATTTGGTAATACCGCCGTCTCATTTCTTCGATTCTCATTTATATGTGTTATTCCACCTTTAAAATACGACGTTCCTAAAGCTTTTCTCCCTATGCTTGGTCCTGACGGAATATTGTTAGTCTGCACATTTACACTTTTGTTTTCAGCTTTCGTATTATTCCAATTAAGCAACTTTCCTATTGCTCCGCCTATCGAATCCTTTACTTTATTAAAACCGTCTATTACATTTTTTACTGTACTAACAATAGCATCGAAAGCCTTTTTGGCTTCATCTATTGCAGGTTTTAAAAAATTTAGAAATTTATTCCATAAATCCATTGCTATTGCTTTTATAGTATCCCAATTTTTATATAAAGCTATTCCAATTACAATTAATGCCGTAATAGCTATTATTATAGCTCCGATAGGATTTGCATTCATTGCCGCATTTAAAGCCCATTGTGCTATAGTTACAGCATTTATAGTTGTTGCTCCACTTGCTAAAACTCCATTTTTTACAAATTCCGCTGTCGTCATAGCAATAGTATAGATTTTAGATGTTATCATTGCAGTTTTATATACCGCCATAGCTGCCACAATCGTTGCTATTATAGGAGCAAATTTATCAAAATTTTGCACAAAATATGCTCCAACTTCAACTATTTTTCCTCCTAACTCCACTATAGTATCCTTTATTTTTAATATCCGTGGTTGATTTTCTGCAACAAATTTTTTAAATGAAGCCAGCAAAGAAAATACTTTCTCTCTTAACGTCGGAATTTCTCCTTTAAACCACGTTGCAAATTCTCCTAAAATTGGAAGCACTAAAGCTCCTATTTCCTCCTGAAAATCTCCAAAATCATTTTTCAATTGTTGAATTTTTCCTTGATCCGTTTGAGCCATTGCTTCATTTACTCCACCAACTTTCTTTTTTAGTAAATCCGAAAGTATCGCAGCTTTTTGAGTTTCATTTGCCGCCTTAAACATTTTTTCCTCATGTTTGCTCATGACAATTCCTGCTTTTTTCAATGCTCCAACTTGACCGCTCATTGCTTTTCCTATCAATTTCCCATAAGTTGCCATATCTTCACTTGTTACATTCAATCCTTTTTCTTTTACAGCAAGATCTGCTATTCCCGGTAATAATTTCTTAATTGAGGCAGATTGTAATCCAAAAACTCCAACACTGGTTATTCCTGCTTTTAAAATATCATCTTCAACAACCCCACGAGCTTGTAAAGCAGAAGTATAGCCTTTCAAATCTTCTATCTGACTTTTTGTCATACCTTTAGTATTACTTAGGACACTTTCCATTTTAGTTGTCTGTATAGTTGCTTCATTATATGCATCTACCGATTGTTTTAAAAATACTCCTGTCGCTGCCGTAACTGCACCAATGCCTACTGCGATACCTTTCATAGCTGTTTTTGTCATATTTGAGCTAAATTTTTTTATTTTATTCACACTCATTTTAAAGCTTCTTTCAGTCGCTTTAGCATCTTTTGTTGCTTTTTTTAAAGGCTTTGTAAATTGGTCTTTTAAATTAAGAATGACATTAATACTTCTACCTTCAGCCATTTATAAACCTCCTATAGCGTTTAATTTTTTTGCTTCTAATTCCATATAAAAATTCATACTTTCATAGAAAAAGATTTTCTCTAAAGTATTTAAATTCAATAAATAATCTAAAGAAAATCCCTTCTGTAAATAATATGAAATTAAAAATGTATCTCCGTCATTCTTTATGAGTTTTTTATATCAGCTCCAATTATATTTTCTCCATTCTGATCCTTTTCCTTGTATTTTATCATTCCATACAACGACAAAATATAGTTTGCAAAATTATTAATTTCTCCTATATTGTTATCAAATATACTTAAAACAATGTCATATGGTTCAACACATCTATATTCATCAAGAAGTTCCTTTTTAGAAAAATCCGGACAATGTTTATATATTAACTCAATATTTCCTTTCAAACCATTTGTAGCAGCATTTTGGTCATTTTCTACCTTATCCAACAATTCGGTAACCTTATAAGGACTTATTCTTTTTACCATAATACTGCCGCCTAAAAACTCTGATTTATACTCTGTAACTTGTTCCTGATTTTCTCTTTTTGTTTTTAATTCTAAAAAATCACTTAATCCTAATCTTTTCACTTATTTCTCCTTTCTAATCTATTGAATCTATATAATTATAGTCTGCAAAGTTAAACGGTACTTCTTCTTCAATTATTTTTTTATTTTCAAATTGCATTATCATCAGTTCGTTTAACGTAACATCCAATATTTCTACTCTTTCCGCTCCATATGCAGTTGGGTCTGCCAAAGTTCCCACTATTTTTATTGAAGGTAGATTTCCCGACCTAAATCCTTTCGCAACCAGTTTACTTACCCTGCTGTCTATTTTAGTTGTTACTAAAGTTCCTTCTCCGGAAAAGCCGACATATCTTTTTTCTGTTCCAAATTTTCCCGGAATATTTACATCTTCGTATTCCGCAGAAGCTTTCGCTTCAAATGATTTTACATTCATCCATTCATCATCATTAACCCAAACTCTGCCAAAATTTCCTCTGATTACCTTATTAGTTTCCATTTTGTTTGCCATAATCTCTTACTCCTTTCTTAAAACATATGAATTGTAAATTCAAAGTCTTCTACTGCATTTAATATTTTTATATTTCCAAGCATAAATACTTTCTTTTTAAATGTCAGCTTTTTAATTTCTTCTTCCGTCATATCATTAACTTCTGTTTTCCCGACAGACAGCCATGCTAATTTTTGAGCTTCAATATCTACTTCAGCACGATTGTTATAATCCGGATCTAAAATATCTTCTCTTGTTAGTTGTCTGAAATACGAATTTACTGCAGAAAAAAACAATACCTGATTATCATATTTATTTTTATATTTCCCAATCCATGTTTTAAATGTTTCTCTTATATCATCTGTAATTAAATCCATAGACTCTATTATGATAATATCTTTCATATCCTCTGTAATATCTTGAGTTATATCCTTTAACGAAGTACACGCTCTGGCCACTTTTACGTCATCTTCATCTTTTATAAGACAGAATCCACCATTATCAATAGTAGTATCAATATTATCAAAAATAGATACATCTTCTAAATTTCCACATAAAAAGTTAGTTGCAGATCTCGTCATTGGTAATCCGGCCAGAAGACCAAGCAAAGTAGGTACATACTCATTTCCATTTTTTTCACCTCTTGCTGTATCTTTAAATTTAACTTTTTCATTCATGAAATTTACTACATGCCTGCAATTAGTATTTGTTCCCTTATATACTACTGCTTTATAAGTTTTTCCCAGTCTTTCTTGTTCTTTTATCCATGTTACTATATCATCATGATCCGACTTGGCAGCTGACGGGGTTCCCAACCAATTCACTCTTTCTTTTGCAACTAATTTTAATGCATCAGATATTTTTCCTTTTGCTCCGGTTCCTATTCTAAATACCTTTACCTTCGCAGGAGTAAATTCAAAACAATCCTTTAAAAATCTAAAATTTTCAGGAGTCCAATCCGATTCCTGTATTTCAGTATAACTCTTATAAACCTTTGAAACAATACTTTCGTTTGTATCATCCCTTATTATTATCCCAACTATACCCTGTTGACTACGCTTTACAGCAGTAACTGCCTTCTGCTTAAATAATATCAAGATACTTGGTAATCCCATAAATACACCTCTTTCTATTTAAATTTATATTTCATCTGAAAACCTTCGGCCAGTTCTTCACTTTCTTTCATTTTTACTGAATTATCAAGAACAACTTTAGTTCTAATTTCAAGTTCTTCCATATTTTCTATATTAATATCATTTATAATTTCTTCCAGTGTCATTACCTCGAATTCACCAATTAATATTCCGTCAGTTATATTAAATATAATTTCTTCAATGTAAATGAAAAAGGCCCCTTTGATTTTCAAATGACTAAAGAAAGCCTTTTCTAACTTTTCTTGAATTTCAAGTAATTCAATTTTATTTTTCTCTCTATCTTTTGGAAAATAATATATTCTGACTATAAAATTACGTTCTTTCATAGTCTGCATAAATGCAGAAGTTTTTAAATTATCTATTGATGTTCTTACCGAAGGTCTTTCAAATTCTTCTTCTAAATTCTTACTATCTACATCTATCAGTAAACTCTCATTGATTTTCTTATTAATGGATAACATAATTTCTTTTAAACTTATCATCTTTCCACCTTTAAATTATCTAACATTTCGCCAATATCTTTTCGAAATTCCTCATCAAATTCTTCTCTCATTCCATCCAAAATATGATACCCTTTTACAAATCCAACTTCTTTTCTTGTTTTTTTTGTAACCATTCTATGTCCATATTCAATCAAATGAGCATGAGGAGCAGAATTGTATACCCTTACTGCATCCTCATTTCCAGCAAATTTATACACTTTACCACGTTTAAATCTTTTAAAGTATTTTCCTGTTTTCTTTTTCACTTTCGATTTTGCTTTTTGCAATATTTTCCTTCTTAATTTATTTCCACTTTTCTGCAACATTTTTTTTACTTGTTTTGGATATTCTTTTGAGCAGATATCAAGCATTTCCTTTGTAAACTCATTTAATCCCTCTATTTCCACAGACATTACTCATCAATCCTTTTACAAAAAACTTCAATAAATTCTCTGTTCGTAAAATCTTCATTCCAGTATATTACTTCATATTTATTATTACTATGTACGAAATACCAGTCTTTTTTTATTTCTGAAATAGATTGTTTTCTGAAAGTCAATCTATAAATATGCTCATTATATTCTGTATCAGCAGAAGTTTTTATTTCTTTATTCCCTTGTGGCAATATTTCGCAATAAGCGTATTTTATAAATTGTTCCTTTCTATCAATTTCATTCAATTCATTTTTTATTTCAACCATTTTATATACTGATACTTCGTGCCTTAGTTTAGTGCTTCTGTCTCTCATTTTATCCACTCCAATACTGTAGCTGGGTAATCATTGAACGTACTATATAAGAAAAATCTGTTGTATCTTTTTTGGCCTGATTTCGATTATCATATAATTCTTGTATAAGAACCAATTGAACCATTTCAGCTTTCGCTTTAAATTGTTCATTTTTCATTTTCTTATCAAAATCATCTATGGCATCTTTAAGATAACCTTCTGTTATTAATAAAAAATTATCTATCAGAGGGTCCTCGTAATCAAGTCTAAGATATTGTTTTATTTTATCTTTATCCATAATCAGCACCGCCTAAGCAGTTGCCAATTCCAGATAAACCATTGCTTCTCCGTCAACTTTTTTAACGTCAAATCTTTCAATAGCTCTCATATATGTCGCATTTTTAGTGAATCCTGCTTCTGAAGATACAGCCAGTTCCAGTCCTTCTCTGTCAAAGAATGCAACAAATTCTGTTAAATCTCCTACAAATACAGGTGCTTTTGTAGTATTCATTGGCAACAACGTATCAGATAATACTATTACAGGTCTGCCCTTATATGTTTTTTGCGTAGAATTTTGTAAATTAATCTCCAATAAAGGTCTTCCTTGCTTATCATCTAAATTATCTAAGAAATTAAATCCTGTTTGGTTTGTTATTATTACTGCATTTTGAGATATTGCAGGATCCAAGTCAACATTTAAAGCTGTATTTATAACTTTGACATTTGCCGCAGGCTTAGGAGTTAATCCTTTTAACAAGGCTATTATTTTTTTATTTTCAGTATTTACAGCTTTCTTTACAAATCTTCTTCCTATATATGCTGTTAAATTTGCATTTTCATCAGATAACAAAGTATTTGATATAGGAATAATATCTCCATAATCTGTTGTTGTATATTTTACTTGGCTAAAATCAACATCAGATTTATTTATCTCATTCAATTCCTCAAAGGATGTAAGTTCTCCTGTACTTCCCTTTTCCATTGGTAAAGTTCCTGTCAATGAAGTCACTGGGATAATATTACATAATTCTTTCAATGAAACAAGACTTCTTCTCAATTCTTTAATCTGATTAAATTGTTCTACAGGCACCAAATATCCACCTTTTCCGTCAGTTGCTTCTACTTGTCCTGGACTTCCCGCTGCATTTAAAAATTCTCTCTCTTCTTCTGAAACAGCTTTACCTAACAACATTTTATTAAATATTCTATTTGCATTCATTTTATCTTCCCTTACCTGTATTTGATTTCCATTGAAGTTTTGCACTTCATCTTCTTCCAATGCTTCCTGTACTGCAATTGCATTTTTTAGCTCCGTTAATTCGCTTAATTTTGCATGTGCTTCATCTATTTTCCCTTGTTCCTGCAATCCTTTTATTGTGTTTTTCATTTCTTCCAGCTTTCTTTTCATTTCTATTGATTTTTTCATTTACATCATCCTCTCTTTATAAATTTAATGCTATTTCTATTTCTTTTATTTTTTTACTGATATCTACAACCGGTTTAGTTGCTGTTTTAAAACTTTCCGGTAATTTTTTAAAATTTTTAGGATATTCTCCAGCACAGTTTAATATTTCCTGTCTTTTTCCTACAGTTATAGCAAAGTAACCACTTGCTTCTTTTCCTGTCAGCCACGTTTCAGCATTAATCATTTCTGTTATCGTTTCTTTTGCTACGCCTTCCAATGTTTTCTTTAAGTAAGTATTTGTTATCCCTTCCTGTATTGTGTCAAGAGTATCAGCAATGTTTCTAAAGTCATTTGCATCACCTCTCACTGCAGTGCTTGGTTTATGAATCATAATAAAAGCATTTTCAGGAATTTCTATTTCATCACATCCAAAAGCAATTACGCTTGCACCACTGGCTGCTAATCCATCTATTATTGCCTTTGTTTTGCCGTCATGTCTTGCAAGCATATTTGAAATAGCAATGCTTGCAAATACATCTCCCCCACCACTATTTATATACACATTCAAATTTTTCCCTTTATACTCTTTTAACAGATTTCTTATGTCCGAAGGATACGTATTTTCATCTTCTCCCCAAGACCAATCTTTCCATTTATCATCAAGAATATCTCCTGTGATATACATGTCAACTGATGTTTCTGTATAATTTTTAAATCTTAAAAACTCACTCATTATTTTCACCTCCTTTCAAATAAGCATTGCCTACATTTTTTAACTCAACATAGCTTCCATTCACAAGAATCTTTTCTCCGTCTTCCACTTTAGGAAGTCCTGCATAAGCTCTTGCTTCATTAATAGTATAAATAGAGCCTGTAACATATTTAGTTATACTTTCTGCCTGTGTTTTTAGGTCTCCTCTTAGTATGCTTGCTACATTAAATTCAAATCTCAATCCTTTTTTTCTTTCTTCCTCTGAAAGCATCTTATAGTTAAATTCCTCCTCATACTGATTCAGAATAAACAGGAGTGTATCAATATAAAAAGTCAAGTTCTGCATTTCACTGTTAGCGTAGCTTGACTTATCATAGTTATTCAAATGATTCGGCTTAACTCCAAATGCCGCTGCAATTTGTAAGCTTGTAAATTTTTTCAGTTCATAAAATTGTGAATCTGTCAACTTAAGATCCAATGGAACTAAATCCATTCCAAGTGGTATCGGGATAATTCCTCTACTGTCATTTCCAGAAGCAAAGTTCGCTAATTCATTTACAAGCATTGCTTTCTTTTTGCTGTCAAAATCTCCGGTATATTTTAAAATTGCTTTCGCGGTAAGACCCTTTTCATATAAATTATTTAAATATTGCTGACTTATTTTAACTCCTTTCAGCGTACTCGCTAAAGTTTCTCTCACAGATTTTCCTACAAGTCCGTCTTCACTAAGTCCGCCTTTAAAATGCAATATTTCCTTATCTTCAAATATATAAGTTTTTCCTGTCTTTGGTGCCAAATACCTGTAGTACATTCTATTTCCTTTTTGGAAAATATCAGCATTATCAATTAATATTTGCATATTTCTGCTTTCAAGCGGATAAATTCCTTCCAGTTTGCCATTCTTTTCATATTGTAAATAAGCATAAGCGTTTCCGTAGTGATTTCTATGATATTCTATAAGTGCTTTAAAAGTCGTAGGCGTCATAAATTTATTAGGTCTTATTTTTAACATCTGCAAACTATCATGATTATATATTTTTTTATTATCATCATCTTTTAGATTAATTGACAATTTTCCTATACTTTCACTTAAAACTTTTAAGCATGTAAAATATGTTATCTCACTTAAATCTTTCCCGGTTGCTAAATTTTGTCCTGTCAAAAAATCATTTATTGCTCCTTCAACTTTTTTTTCTCTGACACTTCCGGAATTTGAATTTAATATATTAATCGCTTTTTTTATTATCCATTTATCTATTATTTTCAATCATTTCACCTACTTTCCTTTTATCATTTCAAACCAATCATCAAATTCTGCATCAGGATTATATTCCAATCTATTTATTAACATTATTTTCCAAGCATCTATAACGGCATCTACTGGGTCTATTCTATATTTTTGAGCTTGTTTATCTATTTTGATTTCCCCAAAACTATTACTCGTTATACTTGCATTAGCAATACTCCACTTTAACAAATCATTTTCTTTATCATACAAAAGCTGATTTGCTTTTACTGATAGCTGAAAATCTACTGTTGCATCATTTAAAGATTTTGCAGATTGCTTTATCTCAGTTAAATCACATGCTAAAAACTCTAAATCCTGTAAAAATACACTGGCATTGTGATTATCATAACCAACTTCTTCAATCTTAATTTCATACTTTTCAATCAGCTCTTTTAGATGATTTATTATAAATTTATAGTCAGTCTTTACTCCAAATGCTCCGCTTGTCAATGTCAACAATCCCTTATTTACCCACATTCGATATGGAACATCATCTGTTTTTTCATGTTCAGCAAGTCTTAATTCCGGCATAAAAGAATGAGAATAGACATATATTTTTTCATACTCCAACGGGAATACAAGAGATATACTTGTCAAATCTCCTCCACTCGACAAATCTATTCCAAGGTAACATTCTTTTCCTCTCATATCTTCTATAGTTAAATCACTTTCACATTCTTTAAATTTTTGCAAATCAACAAATCCACCTACTCCATTTGTTACCCAGTAATTAAGATGTTTTGTCATAAAATTTAAAAGGTCTGCTCCACCTTTTTCTTTTGCTTCAATTGCCTTTTCTGCAAGTCTTGCAACCATATCTTTATTGATTGTATTATCTGAATTAAAAAGCAAATACGGATTGCTCTTTGCCCAGTTGTTATAATCCCAGATATCGTCATCTTTATCCATTTCACAGATAAAAATAAAAAGTGATTCTTTATCAATCACTTTCTCCAATACTTTTTCACAAAATTTATATTGTTCAAAGCAGAATCCATTCAAATTAAATCCTGCCGTTGTTATTGCTAATGTCAAAGCACTGTCAACATTTATCTGTCCATCAAGCATCAATTTATACATTTGATTATTAGGATGAGCATGTAATTCATCACATATAGCTAAAATACTTCTAAATCCGTCAGCACTTTTAGTATCTCTACCAATCGATTTAATTACATTTCCTGTAACAAAAGACTTTATAGTCCGTTCATGTTCAGTTATTTTGTACATTTCTGCTAAATCATTATCACTCCGAATAAACTTTGCTATCTCATCCCATACGATATTTGCCTGTTCCTGCTTAGTAGCAGCACAAAATATTCTCCCAAGTTTGTATTTAGAAAAAGTTGCAAATTCATTTGCTATAGCACCTGACAATATTGATTTTCCATTTTGTCTCCCAACTTGAATATAAGCTTCTCTAAAACGTCTTTCTTTTGTTTTCTTTTTTACCCAGCCAAATAAAGAACCTATTATAAAATTTTGAAACCCTCTTGTTTTTAATTTTTTCTGTTCTTCTCCTTCTCCTATTACAAGTTCATTTACAATATTAATCGCTTTTTCAGCAATTTCCTTATTAAATTTATAATCAAAATTTTTTCTTTTTAAATCATCCAAGTGTCTTTTACACGCCAAATATTCTTTTCTTCCATGAATTTTTTTGCCATTTACAATTAATTTTGCATATTCTGTCGTTCTGTCCATATTCCACCTACAGATACTTCAAATACTTATTAGTACTACTTTCTTCTTTTTTCGGTACAATCAATTTTAATCTATCTGTTGTGGCCATACCTAATTTAGTTGAACATTGCATTATTTGCTTAACATATTTTTCCTGTGCAACTAATAATGGATGTACTGTTTCGTATTTATCATTTGCTGTTACTCTCATCCCTAAATATCCCGTTCCCTGAATTTTTTCAGTGATATCTACATAACAGTCATATGCATTACAATACATTGCTAAAATACCTAAATCTAAGTTATCTAACAAGTCAACATGTCCTGCTTCTTCAACAACTCTCTGAAATTCTTTTTTGCCGTTTTTACTAAGCCATGTAGGAGGCTTTGCCAAATGTTCACGCCCTACTTTTATTTTTTTTTCCTGTTCTAATCTTGATTTTATTTTTTCTTTCCCTATTTTTCCTGTACTTATGTTTATTACCTTTCGTGGTCTTCCTGCCATTATTTCACCTCCTATTTATCAGTTTTCCATTTTTGGCATTTTCTCCGGAGAAAAGACGGGATGCGGTCTTGAGCAAAATTGAAAAAACTTTTTTCACGCCCCCTCATTAATTTTTTTTAATTTTTCTAAAAAAACAAATAATTTTTTTTGTAATGCTCTTTTATCCTCTTCTGAACCAAAGTAAACGCTATGAATGTGGTTGTGAGTCTTTTGACTTACATATATTAAATTATTTATATCTAATCTTTTATTCACATCGTCTTCAACAGGGATAATGTGATGACTTAGTTCTCCTTTAACTATTTTATTATTCTCGAACAATTCAAATATATCTAAGCCATTACATCTATTTTTACATATAGCAGTAAGCCTTACCCATTCCTTTGAATGATAGAATTCCTTAGCTTCTGTATCTCTACTAAATCTATCGTATTCTTTATGACGGTTATTGCTACATTCACATTTTTCCCCCTGATTTAGTTTCCTATTGCATTTTATACATACAGTCTTTAGCATCTAATATCCTTTCAAATAAAAAAAGAGAAAGGCCCTTAACCAATCTCTTTACAAGATTTCCATTATAACTTATTATAGCATATTGACCGGACATTGAACAGGACATCAAATCGGCTACCAACTGGACATTTTTTGGACAAATTTCGGACAAAATTAAATTATATTTAAAACTTCATCCGGAAATATCCATATGCTAATCGTCTCTACCATCCTATTTTTATTCCTTCTGACAGTTCTTTCATCTACTCCTAATGCTTCAGCAATCTTATTATTTGTTTTTTTCTCAAAATATTTCATTTCAATTATTTTATAATACCTGTCATTCTTCACATAATCAAGTGCAGAATCTACAAGTTTCAGTTTATCCTGTATCTTTTCAATAGACTTTTCCAACTCCTGTATCTTTTCTTCCGCCTTTTCCAGATTACTTTTATATTCTATACTCCCGCCTTTTACTCTTTCACCCTGTCCTGAACAACTTACAATTCCATTTTCTTTTATCGTTTTAATGAGTCCTTTTCTCTTTTCAATAATCATTTCCAGAAATCTATATTTTGTCAACAATAATTCTGTTTTCTGAAATGCTGATAATTTAAGCTTATTCTCACTTAGTTTCACTATAACTTTATCAACTATTGTATTTATCACATCATTATCTAATTTCATTATTTTTACCTCCTGAAAGAAAAAAGACCAGTTTATTTGGTCTTTTTAATTACTCTGTTAACTTTTTAGCTTCTTTTCTCAATTGCCTTAATATTTCAGAATACACTCCTTGTCTTCCCATATTAATAACAGGTCTTTCTCCAAATGAAACACTTGTCTCCTTAAATTCCTCCAAAAAAACTTTTTCTAATAATTCATTTTCCTCTTCTTCTGTCAGTTCTAAACTCATTATTTGAAATAATTTAGTAGTTCTTTGTTCATAATGCTCAATAAGATAATTTAGTTCTTCAAAATACAGTAAACTTAAAAGAAAAGATTTTTGATAATTTCTTTCATAAACAAATTTTTTCTTTACTTCCTGAATAGAAGTTTTAGATATTTCATAAAAAATTAAATTAATTTTTATATTATCTTCCAAAATCTCATTTGCTATTATTTCTAATTTCTCTCTTAAAAATTTTTTTTCTTCAAGTTTTTCTTTAAAATTTTGTTCATTTTCTAAATTTTCTTTATTACTAATAATTGTTTTTTCTAAATTTTTATTGATATTGTTATTATTCTGAAAATTATTAAAACTTGTTATCAAAAATCCCACCATAGTTCCTAAAAGTGTTAATATCGTATCTCTTAATTCTGGACTTTTTATCCAAATTTCTTTAATATTCGCTAAATTCCCTAATACATAGCCTACCAACAGTGTAATTACAATTTTAATACTATCTTTTTTTAAAATCTTCATAAATTTCCTCCTAAAAATATAATATATATTATAACTTTAAAACCAAATTATTCAACTGTCATTGTCCTATATTTTTCTATAAAAACTGCTCAAAATTTGGCGGGAAATAATCAGGCCCTTTTATTATTTTACCGTCTTCACGCCTTTTTACTTTCCCGTCTCTGTCAATTTTACTCATATTACTTCTGTGTACTTCCTGAAACGCTTTAAACAGTATTTCTCCAAATCCGTTTTTCTTCGCATAGTGAAATATCATATTAATTTTTTTATCTAAATGAAATTCAAGTAAATTTTTCAAATCTGCCTTACTTTTCATTGACTCCAGCAACGTACCAAAGTGAATGTAGAGCATATCACATACCGCATCCAATTTCTCCAATCTATTCTTAGCAAATCTGTACTCCTGATGTTCTTCCTCAAATAAATCAAATCTTAAAATCTTCCTTTCAGGTAACATTTCTTTTCCCTTATACAGATATTCTCCATCTCCCATTCTTATATAAAATTCTTCTACCATATCAATCATCTGTTCTATTTTATTCATTTTAAATTCTCCTTTCCAAATATCGCCTCATAACTTTTGTTTGCAAACTTATCTATTTCTACATGCCCTAAGCAGATATGTCCAGCCGATTCCATCCCTAATCTGAATCCGCCTATACCGTTAAATAAATCTATAAATGTCATTTTATCTGTACCTCATTAAATAAATCATTCCCTATTCTCTTTCTTGCAATTTCAATATATTCCCGTTTTAATTCAATTCCTACTCCATTTCTATTTAACTGCTTAGCTACTTTTAAAGTAGTCCCACTTCCAAGAAATGGATCTAAAACTATACCGCTTTCAGGGCAGCCACTTAGTATACAACGCTTTACAAGCTCATCAGGAAATGTTGCAAAATGTCCCTCTGGTATTCCCTTAGTTGCTATTTTCCAAATACTCCTCATATTTCTACCTTTTTCATTGTAAATAGCTCTCCAAGGTTTATTTATTTCACGCATTCCCGTTCTACTTTCTCCAGCTCCAAGCATTTTCTTTTTTCCGGTTGGCATTATTCCGTCTTTAAACGCTGTTAAAGTTTTTTCTGAAAACGCTTCATATTGTTTTTCAAAAAAATATTTTTCATTTTTAGTAAAAAAATATATTTTTTCAAAATCATTAGTGAATCTATCCTGTACAGCTTCCGGAACTACATTTGGCTTATGCCAAATTATTTCGTTCCTTAAAATCCAACCTTTTTCAATCATCTTTATTGCAAATTTTTCAGGAATCATCATCTTTGATTTTCTTCTTATATACGATTTTTTTCTTGTTTTTGCTTTTTGATCGTCAATATAATAATTTTTATTATTGCTTCCGGATATAAATTTAGAATTTACATTTGAATAAGTATCTCCCATATTTATGAATACCGTTCCTGTATCTTTTAATACTCTCCAGCATTCATCAAAAATATTTACAAGTTTTTCAATATATTCTTCTACTGTATCTTCCAAGCCTATCTGTCCAGCAACGCCATAATCCCTTAACTGCCAGTAAGGCGGAGATGTCACTACACAGTCTACGCTCTTATCTTTTAGTAGCTTTATTTTCTCAAGTGCATCTCCATGTAATATTTCAATCACAAGCTCCTCCTTATTTTTTAAATAGTTCCATTAATTCAGCGTTTTCCGTTTTATTCCCAATAACCTGATATTCAATCCAGTCATCATCATTATTTTTCTCAACCTTAATTTTATATTTTTCCACTAAATAAGCATGTTTCCCTTCCCATTTATTATCTTCAAAATATAAATCTAAGGGCACCCCCTCTACAATCCTAAATCCTATCAACATTGGCGAAAAGTCTTTTTGTTCTTCTCCAAATCCTACAAGCTGTAAATAATAATCTCCATCTTCATCCATTGCTATAAGAAAATCTCCTTCAAACACTCTATTTTGTAAAGCGTCTTCAGTATTTGTATATTGTTCTACTGTTTCCTCCATAACGGGAATATGGACTATATTATCTGTCATCTCTTCCCGATAGACTATATATGCTTTTTTATTATCTAAAGTTGTAAGTAGACTTCCATATACTAATTCATTGAAATGTTCATGTTTTGCCCTAAATAAAATTTCTTTTTGCATTATTCTTCAACTCCTAACATTCTTTTCATTCTTTTAATCATTTTTTTTAGCATATATGCATTATTTTCAGATATATATCCCCCTGTTTTTTCCACATAAACTAAATGCCCTCCAAATTCATCTACAGAAAAAACAAAAGTTTCATCCTTATTTAACACAATATAAGTTGCTTCATAAGTCTCGATCATTCCAGAAAAAATCTTAAATTTTTTCTTATCAATCCTTTAAAAAAATTCCTTTTTTATTTCATTTTCATATTCTTTTACATATTCAAAACTATTCACTTTTTCTCCTCTTTAAAGGCCCTAAAATGTCCCGGATAAATTCTCTTCAGTTCTTTAACTTCCTCTTCAGTTTTTATCTGAAAGGGCTCAACATAGATTTTTCTAAGCTTTATCATTAATTTTTCTCTACCGCCGCCTACTCCATGATCTACTCCTAAGTGCCATTCAGGAGAAAGGGGTAAATATGTATTTCCTATCCCTTTGTCAAACTTATATCCCCCTAAGGCTCCCGCAGATTTTGAAATATGTGCTAATTGAGCATTTGGTTTTCCTGTTATTACACATATTTTTTTCTTAAGCATCCAGTATACCCATTTTCGATTGTTCTGTGTTTTGTAAAGCTCGTGTATCTCATTCCACATCGGAATTTCATTATCCATAAAATAATCAAACAGGAAATTAGTAAATTCTATAGCTTCCTGATTTGTTACCAGCTTCAAAGCAAGACTGAAAGTCCCTTCCAGTTTGATTAATAAAAGTTGCATTTCTTCTATTACAAACTTCAACAAATAATCCAGTATGATTTTAGCCTTGCTTTTGTTTGTGTATTTTTTATCCAGGATTTCAATTATTTTCTTCTCAAGCTTTTCTTTTAAATTCTTAAAAGGCTCATAATTTTCTAAACTCTTCCCACTTGATTTAATATACAATTTTTTTAATTTTTCTTTTGCCTGAAAACGATAATAATCAGATATTCTCGGTTTTTCTTTGCTACTTTTCCAGTTTATCTCTATACCCTTCAAGTAATACGCATAGCAATCTATAAACCAGTAAATTAACTCTTGATTATCTCTGCTCATCATTTTTACAGCCATAAGACCCCCTTATATTCCTAATAACTCAAGTATTTTCCCCCAAAATGATTTCTTCTTCTCAGACTTAATTATCTTATATTCGTCCATTTTCTCTTTTTGAAACCGTATAAAATATTCTTCTAATTCTAAATAGTCTCTTTTTCTCTTCAAATACTCAACCGCATATTGAATTGCTTTTAAATTTTCTTTTCTTTCGCTCTCATCAATATTTTTCTTTTTTACTTGTAATATTTCATTAATTCCCGAAATATTTATCAAATTACATTGATTTCCATTTGTTCCAAAAACTGGATATTTTAATACATTCTTCTCATTAACTGCTCTTCTTACAGCATTTCTTCCATTTTTATACCCAAATAAATCCGTTATGTCATTTGCAACTATCCAAACTTTATTTTCTATTATTCTCCCTCTTATTATTTTCCCGTCATATTCTATTTTTTCTAAAAATTCCATAATTATTCTCCTTCAATCTCTATTTTTGATAATATCTCTAAAACTTTTTCCAGTTCCGGATTTCTGAATGCATAATTCAAATAGTCAACCGGATTTTGGTAATGATGTTTATTCGCTGCTATATATTCCTTACAGGCCCTTTCTGTCAAAAAAGCATTTAAATATATATGTTCATAATTTCCAGCATGACATTTTAAACCTATTGTGTCATTGTCCAAATTATCTAAAGTCAATGAATTGATTTCTTTCACATCTTCCGAGTATTCTTCGTCATAATCAGCAAGCAAGACATCTTTAAGATCTTCTAATCCTTCTTCATCATATGCGTATATTCCAAAGCTTTCTCCTGATTTAACTGCTTCAAAATATTTTCCAAAATTATTGCACGAAGGAATAAATATATCATGTTGTATCTGATAAAATCTTGGATTTGCTGTCATTCTGTTGTCCTGTGTATTCAATTCTTGTTTTAATTCTCTTAAAAACTTTACATCCTCTTTTGTCAAATTACTTATTTTCATTCTTCCTCCTGATTTTATTTAAAATAACGAAAGTTGATTTTCACTTTCAATAATATTTTGTAATCTCATAGCTATTTTTGACCAGTTCATTTTTAGTTTTTCTTCCTCACGACCTACACTTCTTTTTCTGAACTCTATCCCGGAAAAATCATAATCAATCCTGTGTATAAAATCTCCCTTTTGAGGAATATACCAACCACCTGTTCCGTATAAGTCCCTAATATATTTAACTCTTTCTTCCCCGGAACGATTCTTTTTAAAAAATTCTTTTATCTCTTCAAAATATTTTTTCTTCAAAACTTCGTCAATATTTTTACTCGTTATCATCCGCCTGTTTTCCTCTCTAAAAATATTTCCCAATTTCTTTTTTGTACATCCCAATTCTTCTGTCTTCCCAATCAAATTTATAATATTTACACTTACTTTGTAACCTTGAAAAAAGCTTATTACTTCCCAAAATTTTTAAATAGCTCTCCAGTTGCTCGTCTGACAAATTAGTATTTATTACAACCGATTTTTTCGCTTTATAAATAAAATCAAATATAAAATATAAATTCTGTTTCCCCCAATCTTTTATAGCTTCATTTCCCAAATCTTCTATTATGATTAATTCCGCCTCTCCTAAACGGTCCCGCAAAAAAGAAGTTACTGTTTTTTCTCCAAAATTCTCGTATATTTCATCGAATAGTGTCAGAATACTGGTTTTAAAAACAATAAAATCATCTTTTAAACTGTTGTATATGCAATTTGTATAATGTGTTTTCCCTGTTCCTGCTTCCCCACTCATACAAATTCCAAAACCTTGTTGCATAATTTTTGAAAAATTCCTGCAAAAATTTTCAAATGATTTTTTATATTCTTTTTCAGTCGCACTCTTTGTATACGAGGTTCCAAAGTCGCATTTGTAATCGTCTTCGTACATCATTTTCCCAGAAAGATTTTTATACTTCGCTATTTCTTTTTTTCTTGAAATTTCCCGCATATCTACTGTTTCAACATCAATTCCATCCTTTTCCGTCGTTTGTCCTGTCCGTTTTTTGACTATGCTTCTCGTTTGTTGTTCTATAAGCATTTTTGTGTCCAATATGTCCACTTTGTACCTCCTTTAACGGATAAATATCCTGCCAGTTATTCAGTATTGACTGTTCAAGTATCTTTATAGCAAGCTGCTCATCATTCTCATTAGTAATTTTTTTGAGCTTGTTCAACAATATTTTTTCTGCTCTTGCTGTCATAGGTTTCTTAATAGCTTTTCTCATTTTTTTAAATTCCTCATATGCATCCAAAAACTGCTCGCCCTTATATATATATTCTTTTTTATTTATTCTTATTAATTCATTCTTTTTGTATTTATTCTTTATTGTGTCCCTTTTTGGGACTGGTAGTAGTTCTATTTTGGAACTGGTAGAAGTTCCTTTTTGGGACTGGTGTAGTTCTATTTTGGAACTGGTAGAAGTCCCTTTTTGGGACTGGATATCCATATTTAAATCTGTTAAAAAATATTTATTCAACATTCCTTTTTCTTTTTCAACTTGCAATATTCCTAATTCAACTAATTTTTTAAATGCTCTTATTACTGCCTTTTTATCTAATCTCATTTTTTCTGCTAATGTTTCCTGTGCTGCATAAAAATATATTTCTCCTTCTTCATTTACCCAGTTATTTTGTATCGATAATCTCCAATTTTCTAAACAGAGCATGTATAATTCTCTATCAATCGGCTTCAAATCATATTCATATATTTTTTTTGGCATTTTGTAAAAGTTGCTCCGTTCTACATTCTCAATTTTTAATCTCATTTATTTCACCTCTTTTTAAAAGTTCTCATTAACCCATATTTTTTTTAAAACAAATTCATCTGTTTTATTAGTTTTTGTTTATGCTTTAATATAGAACAATCTATCATATCTTCCTTTTCTTCAAACTGAAAAAAGATTTCAGATTTTTTATTATTCACATCTAAAACAATAAAAATACTATGAAAATTACTGCCTTCTTTTTTCTCCCAGTTTTTATTATAATAGTTAATTCTCTTTGTCGGGATATAAATTATAGGTTTAATATTATATTTTTTATATAATCTATGTCTTTTTACTCCTCCAAGTACATCAACAGGAAGTACAAGACAAGTCCTTTTTCTACTTTCCAAACACCTCGAAATTACTTGGTCTTTTATAGAAAATGGCGGATTTGTGATAATATAATCAAATTCATATGTATGATTTTCTAAAAAATCTTCTATTCCATAAATTACACTATGTCCTAATTCTTTTAATTTTTTTACAAAATATGATTTTTCAGTATCAAAAGGACAAATTATTTTAGAATTCGGTAACGGATTTAATAATTCAATCATTTTATTTACCGTTTCTAAATCCGTATACCATTCATCTGAATAATAATTATTTGTTATATTGTTCAGTTTTTTTACTCACTTTTCCCATTAATTTTTCTCCAAAAACTTTTTTACAATCAAATAAGTTTCTTCTCTTTGTAGCATTTTTCTAAATATTTCAGCACATATTTGTGTGTCATATTCACTTCCATGCCATTTTTCCTCGTCCATTTCTATCTTATAAAATTCTGCTGCTTCAGATAATCTCGGCCATTTATATTTTCCATTAAAACCGCTCGGAAGTTTACAAATTTCTATGTTTGTTTCCTTCGTGCAAAATTGATTTTCCAACTCAAATGGCATAAATTTACTGTCAAAACTAATATTATGTGCAACAAAATGCTTTATCCCTTTACAAAAATCTATAAAATCTTTATCTTCTAAAAAATATTTTGAATATTTTTTCCCATTTCTTTTTTTTGTAATTTCTTCATCTGTAAGTCCATTTATCTTTATAGCTTCATTATTTATTTCTTCATTCGGTTTTCTAAAATAATATCTGTCAAATTTTTTTTATTTCCTCAATCTCTTTATTTTCTAAATCTACTTTCAATTTTACTGCCGAAATTGATAAAACTGAACAATCATTAAACCCATTTGTTTCAGTATCAAATACTATTACATTTTTCTGCATTTGCTCTTTTTTTCCTTTCTTAAAACGGAAAATCATCTTCATCTAAATTTTCTGTTTTATTTTTTATATGACTATTGATAATATTTGTTCCCTTTTCCATTTCTCTTTTTTCTCTTATTTTATTTTCGTTTATGAAATTCTTTTGCCAAATTTTAAATGTTTCTGGATTTTCGATTCTATCCAAAATCTCCTGTGTAGTTCTTCCTGTTTTCGTATTGTAGAAACCTCTTAACTGATATTCATTGAAATAATTGATTTCTCCTGTTGATGTATCAATTATTTCATTCATTCCCAAATATGATAGAAACACTCCGATTTTTCGATTTTGAAGCATAGGAAATATTTCTTTTCCTTCTTCGTCTAATTCTGTTTCTAAATTCTCAAATTTGATTTTTAATAAATATATTAATTGATTAAGATGTTTTGAATTAAAAAGTTGTTCCTCACCTTTCTTATTTCTGTAAAAAATGGGTATTCTCGCAGTTTTTTCATCTTCAATTGACTTTAATGTCAAAATGATAGCTTCTGACTTATTTTGACTCGAAATAAATAGTTCTGCTCTCTCTATTTTGCATTCATAACACCCACTCTCTTTTATGCTTATTCCCGGCAAGTTTTTTTCTTTTAAATGATCCTGATTATCTGTCCACATTTTTATCTTCTCCTTCTCTTGTTTTTCCAAATTATTTCATTCCCATATTTTATAAATTTGACATCAAGCAAATCTATTCTGCTTATGCCTATATATAAATACGGGAACTTGATTCGATATTTCCTCACATCTACATATTCAATGGAAACCATTCCATATTCTAATTTCAAATTTTTTCTCATTTTTTTCATCCTTTAACAATTGTTTTTTTCGAAATTTCAAGTTACAATATATTAAATTTAAACAAGGAGTTGATTTTTATGAGTAACAACAATACAAATATTCCCATTGATTCTACTTTAGTTAATAAAATTTATGATGATGTCATTCACAAATCAGCAAAAGAAGTAGGAAAAACATTATCTTTAATTCCTAAAGCTATAAATGTAGCTCTTTCACCAATCGAGCAATGGCTTTACAATAAAGAAATCAATCTTGAGAAAACTAAAATTTTAATATCTAAAAAATTAGAAAATATCCCAGAAGAAAAAATTGTTTCTCCTGAATCTTATGTTGCTGTTCCTACTATTCAAGCTCTCTCTTACTCTATGGATAGTGATGAATTAAGAAATATGTATGCTAATTTACTTGCAAAGGCTATGAATATAGATACTAAAGAACAAGTACATCCAGCTTTTACTGAAATTATCAAACAAATGTCTCCAATAGATGCAAATATACTGAAAAAATTTATAGCTACCGCTCCAAATATACCTTTAATAGATATAGTCGACAAAGATGTGAAAGAAGGACATTACTTACCTATAATATCTAATCTGACCAATATCTTTGATTATGACAATATAACTATTTCTGTAACTATCGGCAATCTTTTGAGATTAGGATTAATAGAAATTCCAAGCGGTAAATTCATTCCAGTTGATTTGGCTTATGAAACTATTACATCTAACTCTATGTTTCTTGATTTTAAAAAAGAACACAAATCACTAGAAGGTTATAAAATCGATATTCATAAAAAGTTAATTACAATTACTGAATTAGGATATAAATTTTCTGAAATCTGTATTCAAGATTTATAATTTTAATAAAATTAATAAAATATTGCATACTAAAATTTCAACAAAAAATATATAGATATAATCAATTATTTTCTGATTTTTACTCTGCTTTTTCAACAATAAAATATTCAAATTAAATAATGTTATCAATATAACAGGATTTCTTATAATAACTTCCATAATTTTTCTCCTTGATTATTTTTATTTTTTATTTTATAATTGATTGATATAATTTTATATAGCCAACTTTGCCGAGTTGGCTTTTATTCTGCTCTTTTTCAAAGACCATTTCAATAGTCTTATACTTTCAATTAATACTGCTTTTCTTGTCATATTTCTTGGATTTGACCATCCATTCTCAAGTTTCTCAAGCTCTTCTTCAAGTTCCTTAACTTTTGCTTTAATTTCTTTCGCAGATTTCATCTTATCACCTCCACTTTTGCAAATCTTTCTGATACTTCTATATAATGATTATTTTCATCATTAAATATCAAATATCCATTGCTTTTTTGATAGCCATTTACTACATAACTTTTCCCGTCTGTTACTATTCTAAATTTGCTGTTCATAGCTTCATCTTGTCTTTTTGCTGCTATTACAGACAACATTATCATTGCAAATAATATTCCTAATCCTGAAATTCCTGATATAAGTTTTTTCATCTTCTTTTCTCCTTCCTGCGTTTTGACATAAAAAATAAAGAATTACCCACATTAATATAAACATTATCATTTCTTTATCCATTTTTACCTTCTTTCCGCTTTAACCATTTTTCATAACTCATTCCCATATACCTTTCAGCAAGTATCCGAGGAATATGGTACATATAGCGTGGTTTTTCTTTACCAGTTCGCGGGTCTTTTTTATATCCCGTTATTGTCGCAGTTCCTACTCTTGATAAAGTCCCATAAATAAGACCTGCTTTTAAAGTTTGCACATTCATTTCCATAAATTCTGCCGCTTCTTTTGCTTTTAATGTGTTCTTTTTCATTTTCCACTCCTTTTTTTATATCTTTTCTATTTTTCTTTTTACTCCTTTCAAGGTATAATTTATTATTCATGAAAGGAGGTGCTTATTATACGTTTAAATCCTGAATATAATTTCAGCTATTATCAACAAACATCTTGGCTTGTAATTTCTAAAATTTCAAAATCCATCAACGAAATCATAACTTTTTTCATCATGATTCTTGTTTTAGAATCATAGGAGTATTCTAATTTTATTTCATCTGCTCCCATGATTGCTTTATCGTCTATGAATATTTTTAATGGCATTCCTTGAGGGTTTTTTATAATCTTAATTTTGTGTTTTTTCATTTTTTCTCCTCTTTCAAGTAAAAAATAAACTTATTTTATCTTTTCTTATCTTTATAATTCGTTTACTTTAGGTGTCTGAATTAGGTAAAAAAATTTTAGATTCTAAGATATTTCCTTTTATTCCAAGAATATCAGCGAGCTTATATGCTTCACTTATTTTAAATTCTGTCTCATTTGATACTTTTTTTCTTAAACCTGCGGTTGTTAATCCTAATTCTTTAGCAATATATTCCATTTTAAATCCTTTTTTCTTTATAATTTCTCTTAATAACTTTTCATTTATCATTTTTCTTCTCCTTTTCGTTTACTTTAAGTGTCTAAAACATTTATATCATAACAGACACTAAAAGTCAACATTTTTTTTTAAAAAAAGAAAAAAAAGTTGACTTTCAGTGAATAAATGGTATAATAATTTATATAAAAACAGGAGAAATATATTTATGGATATCTATGAAAAAATAAAATATTTAAGAGAAAAATTAGGTTTAAGCCAAGAAGAATTAGCAAAAAAATTAGGTTATAAATCTAAAACATCTATTCATAAAATAGAACAAAAAATTACTGATTTACCTCTTTCTAAAGTCAAAGATTTTGCTAATGTTCTGAAAGTTTCACCTGAATATTTAATGGGATACAAAGATGAGTTTACAACGAAAGAAAATGCACATAAATCCGAACGTGATTTAATGATTGAAAAATATCAATTAAATTCTGAAGAATTAGCAGAATACGATAGAATTGTTAAATTAAGCATTGAAATGAATACTCTAATGTTTAAAAGTCATAATATAGAATTGGGGGCGGATGACAAAGAAGAAATGGATTATGAATTATCTGAAACTTTAAAAAAGGCTTTTATAAGTTCATTAATCGCAAAACGTGAATCAGAAAAAAAGGAGTAATATGAAATACAGAAATATAATAAAAAAATTGGTCAATGAATCTGGTACTACATCACCAGAAAAATTATGTAAATATTTAGGAATTAGACTTTACTATACCAAAATGAATTTCATGGGATTTATAGTAAAAATAAACAAAATATTTCATATTTTCATTAATTCTACTCTTTCAAGAGTAACAAAAGATATTGTAATATTACATGAATTAGGACATTATTTTTTTCATTCTGTAGATGATGATTTTTTACTAATGAAAGATAAAATTTTATTTGCAGAAAGTAGAATCGAGAATGAAGCAAATGCATTTGCAATTACAGCTTTTAGCTTTTTGGATAATACATATGACTATATATCAGAAAATGATGTAAAAATTTTAGACAGCTTAAAAAGATATATTTAGAGGAGTGATTTTATGAAGATTGGTTTCAGAACACCAAATTTAAAAAAGAGAATTTCTGCACGAACTACAGGAGCATTAAAAAGAAAAGTTAAAAGTGCTGTTAATCCTCTTTATGGGAAAAAGGGAATGGGAATAATTAATAATCCAAAAAAGGCTTTATACAATAAAATTTATAATAAAGTAACACTTGACCCTTTAAAGTTAAATAAACTTGTTAAATCTTTAAATATCTATGAACAGATTTCTGAAAATGATGAAACTGATGTTATTAATAATGATGAAGAAATATTAAGAAAATATATTTTTTCTGATAAATTCAAAAATCTGATAATTAAAAATAAAAACGAATTTACTAAAAACTTTATATTAGCAAATACATTAAATAAATTATCTAATGGAGAAATAGAAACAGAAAAAGAAATTGAAAGTTATATTACTTTTTTGGACAAAAGAATGAATTTTAACAAAAAACTTTTTAAGTTCTTTTTTTTGTCAGCATTAGCTTTTTTAATGTTAATAACAATTATTTTGATATTCGTGTCGAAATAAAAGAATAATTATTAAGTTCATAAAAAATTTAATATATAGGAGGAAAAGTTTATGAAAACAAAAAAAGTAATTTTAACAATTCTATTGGGGGGAGTTATTTTATCATTGCCTTTGGCAGGAGCCGTAAAAAAGACTACAAAATCTTCAAGCAGTTCATCAAGTGTAAAATTCAAAAGCTGTAAAGAAGCAAGAGCAGCTGGGTATTCTGATATGAAGAAAGGAGAGCCGGGATACAGTTCAAAACTTGATAGAGACGGTGACGGAATTGCCTGTGAGTCAAAATAGCCTTTAAAATTAAAAGGCCCTACGCAATATACAATAGGACCTTGTGATATACTCAATATATCTAAGCAATATAAGTATATCACACTATTTTATAATATACAAATTTTTTTATAGGAGTGTGATTTTTTTATGAGAAATCCAAATGGCTATGGGAGTGTAGTCAAATTAAGTGGAAACAGGAGAAAACAATTTGCAATAAGGATTACTGTTGGTTTTGATAAAAATGGAAAGCAAATCTATGATTATTTAGATTATTTTTCTGATAGAAAAGAAGCTTTATATCAGTTATCATTATATAATCAAAATCCCTATAATATTAATCTTAAATCTCTTACTCTTAAAGATGTTTTTCAAAGATTCTATGATACTAAAAAAAATTCCGGATTATTAGAAAAAACTTTATCAGATTATAAGATGAGATTTAAAAAATTGGCTCCTCTCCACAATACAAAAATAATCAATATAAAAACTATACAACTTCAAACATTATTTGATAATTTTGAAAAAGAAAGTCCTTCATACATTAGATCAATAAAAGGAACTGCAAAACTAATATTTGATTATGCTTTAAAACTTGATATAATTGATAAAAATTACGCAAGTTTTATAGTAACAAAAAAAGGAGAGAACGTCAGAAAAAATACTATTTTTACTGAAGAAGAACAAAAAAAATTATGGGATAATGTCGGAATAATTCCGGGAGCTGATATAATTTTAGTTTTAATTTATACAGGATTTAGAATTCAGGAATTATTATCGATAAAAAAAGAGAATGTAGATCTTGAAAATTGGACTATAAAAGGCGGTATAAAAACAAGAGCTGGAAAAAATAGAATTGTACCTATTCACGAGCGAATAAAACATTTAATTATAAACTTTTTTAACAATCCAACAAAATTTTTACTGCCAAATCCTGATTGTACAACACATATGCAATATATGACATTTAGAAATTCTATGTTTATTCCTTGCATGGAAAAAATTGGCTCAAAACATTATATACATGACACACGATATACTTTTGCAACAATGATAATGGAAGCAAGTCAGGATAAAGTTTCTATAAAAAAACTTATAGGGCATTCTAATATTACTATGACAGAAAAATATACTATTACCAATATTGAAAAAATGAGAAAAGAAATAAATAAACTAAATTAAATGTAACTACTAAAAAGTAGTTATATTTTGTGTATTGTTTGTATATTATGTATATAAATACAGGCATATAGACACATACATTTAACCTTGAATTAATTTTTATAATTTGTTTAAAGTCAATAAAAATAATACTTCTATTCAATTCTAATATAATATATCTAATCATATTCACATTATAAAATATTCTATTAATACAAAATGGACAGATTATCACTCCTGTAGGTTCTTCTGCATTTACATTATAAAATATTCTATTAATACCTTTTTTAAATTGATATGGTATACTATTAATGTAGAATTTACATTATAAAATATTCTATTAATACGATAAACTCACAGAAACTGAGATTGATTATCTTCTGATTTACATTATAAAATATTCTATTAATACAGAGCAGATGTAGCAGCAGCAGGAATATTTATCGCATTTACATTACAAAATATTCTATTAATACTTCCTGAACAAGGGGTAGTCATAGGCTGCCCTATGCGATTTACATTACAAAATATTCTATTAATACAGTGTCCAAATTTCTTCAATAAATATAATAACAAATTTATCAAAATTTGTCGATTAATTTTTATTCTTATTTTTAATCTTGTTCTTTATGATAAAAATTTTTTGAATATTCTTTTTTTTCAATAAAATAAGTACTCAAAAATTTCTGTCGAGCTCCAGGTTTTTTTCTATTATTTAAGTTCGACAGATTTTTAGCATTTTATAATATAGATTTTTATTTAGAATATTTCTTTGGATTATTAAAATCAGAAATATTTTATAAACACAACAACATCAGAATGGTACAAGTATCGATATTAAAATCGCTAAAATAGAAGTGTTTTATAAACAGAAAGAAAAGTACAAAACTCAAATAAAAATGAAATAAAAGAAAAAAGTATAATTTTATAAACAGCTGAAGATTAAAAAAATGATATAGATAATAAAACGAAGCAATTAATATCTGAAAATTATTTGATTTCAAACTACAAAAATAATATAGATAAAGAAAAAACTAAAAGGATTAACTCCTGCTTTTACAGAGGTCAATCCTTATTAGTGTATAAGTGTTCTTTAGAGTGCTACTAAATTAGCTTTATTCTGAAAAAGTATTATCCTTATCAGTTATAAATATTCTTTAGAGATTCAGAATAGTAGAAAAATATAATACATAATTCCATATTATCAACATATAAATATTCTTTAATAACAACTATTTTAGCTTGTTCTGCCTGTTTTTCTATAGTCTGTATATATGATGAATGTTCCTCAATGACATCTATTTTAGGAATAGACGCATAGAAACATACATATTATCCGAATGATCAGTAAGTTAAATTAAAAATTCATCCATTTTCTGGAATTAATACAAAAAATTATTCTTCTCCTTTAAAAAATTTTTTCATTTTATCTATAAAGGAATTTGATTCCTTATAATTTTTCTTTCCTAAAGTTTCTTCAAATTCTCTAAGAGCTTTTTTCTGTTTCTCTGTAAGATTTGTTGGAGTTTCTATTTTGATTTCTATTATTTCAGAACCTCTTTTTTGCGTTCCTGAAATCATTATTCCCTCATCTTTTAATTTGAGAAGTTTTCCATTTTGAGTCCCCTCTGCAACTTTTATTTTAGTTTTTCCTTTAAGAGTAGGAACTTCCACTTCTCCACCAAGAATAGCCGTCGTTATTCCTATAGGCACTTCACAGTAAATATCATATCCATGTCTTTTAAATATAGGGTGTTCTTTTACAGTAATGAATAGATACAGGTCCCCAAAAATCCCGTTATTTCCTCCTGCATCTCCTCCGTCTCTGACGATTAATCTTTGACCTGTTTCTACACCTGACGGTATTCTTACTTTTCTTGTTACAGTTTCTTTTTCTATTCCTGTACCATGACAAGTTGAACATTCTTTTTCAGGAATTTTTCCTGTACCATGACATTTATCACATTCATGAACAACTGTCTGTATCCCGAATATTGACTTCTGTTGAGTTCTTATCTGTCCGGAACCGTTACATTTATCACATGTTTTCATATTATGTCCCGGTTCTGCCCCGGAACCGCCACATGTTTTACATTTTCCTTTTCTTTTATATTTGATTTCTTTTTCCACTCCAAATGCGGCTTCTTCCAGTGTTAGAGTAAGATTGTATCTCAAATCCGCTCCCTCTTTCACTCTTGGTCCCTGGCTTCTGCTACTTCTTCCTCCACCAAAAAAGTCTCCAAAAATATCTCCTAAATTTATATCTTCAAAACCGCCAAAACCTTCAGAACTGAAGCCTCCAAATCCTCCAAAACCGCCTTGACCGAAGCCACTCTGTCCACCATTTTCAAATGCTGCATGCCCATACTGGTCATAAGCTGCCTTTTTTTGAGAATCTGACAATATTTCATATGCCTCATTTATTTCTTTAAATTTTTCTTCGGCATCTTTTTTTTCAGCTTCAGATGAACTGGAGAATTTATCAGGGTGATATTTCATGGCAGCTTTTCTGTATGCCTTTTTTATTTCCTGTTCACTTGCATTTTTAGATATTCCCAATATTTCATAATAATCTCTTTTTGCCATTTTTTAATGGAATTGTTTTAAAAGTAGTAAAATATTTATAAAATATATGAAAAATATATTTACTCATATTTATTTATATTTACTTATATTTATTCATATTACTTTTATAATAACTCTTAGACTTTTAAAACAGCCCCTCCTCCTTTCTTTATAGCATTTATAATGACCCTGTTATCAGCAGTTTTGCTGTAAAATTATTATTTTCAGATAATTTTATAATTCCCTCTTTTTCTTCAAGTTTACCGCTACAGCTTTCAAAATCTGTTATTCCGAACCATGGTTCTATACAGACAAAAGGTGCAGCGTGCTTACTCCAGAATGCTATATAAGGAAAATTTTCATAATTTACCGATATTTTTTTATCTGTCTTATCACATTTTATAGTTACTTTATTTGATTTCAGATTTTTGAATATTATAGCATCATCATCAAATATTGTTTCATTTAGTCTTATTATTTTTTCATTTTTCAAATAATCTTGTTTTTCGTTTAAAACACAAGCGTTTACTAACTTATATATTTGTGCTGTTTCCTCTTTTTCAAATTCAAGAAAATAATCATTCAATTTTATATTCTCATTAAGTTTTAATGCAAAAGCCGGATGTGCTCCCAATGAAAAATACATTTCTCCGGCATTTTTATTTATAACTTCATATTTTATTTCAAGAGTATCCCCGTTTATTATATATGTCAAAAATAAATCAAATTTAAAAGGATATTTTTTCAATGTTTCTTCATTTGAAGAAAACTTGAATTTTAAAAAATTTTCTCCTTTTTCGATTAAATCGAAATTGTTGTCCCTTGCAAAACCATGTCTTGTACTTATTTCATACTCTTTCCCGTCAAAAGTATATTTCCCGCTCTTTAATATTCCCACAAAAGGAAATAATACGGGGGAACTGCCTCCCCAAAATTCAGGATTTCTTTCCCAAATAAATTCTTCTCCGTTTATTTTATAGCTGTATAATTCAGCTCCTTTTGTAAATACTCCTATTTCAACATTTCCGTATTTTAAAACCGTCGTATTTTTCATTGTACATCCTCTTCTTATAAATTTTTTCTTATAAATTACGAAAAGAATAGAGAATTAATTTTTTAAATTTCTCTATTCCCTTCTCTATCTTTATTTCTATATTTTTTGATTTTCAAAATCAGTTTTTAAAAAACGAACTATTCATTAAATCTTTTAAATAACTATCACAAATACAGTTAATCATTAATTATATTTACTCTATCCATATTTCCTATATTTTCAACAATTATTGTAGATATAATTAATATCCGTCCATTGCTAAGATTGCTGTTCGGTATTAAACTTTTTAAATCTTATTAATCTACAACTTCTGCATCCTGAACATCATCATTGTTTCCGGAATTTCCTGCATCCTGATTATTATCCCCTCCGGTATTTTGATTAGCCTGTGCCTGAGCTTGTGCATCCTGATATAGTCTTGTCGCAAATCCTTGAGATGCTTTGGATAACTCTTCGATATTTTTTCTTATTTCATCTAAATTATCGGAATCTTTTACTTTTTTCAGTTCTTCTATCGCTTTTTCTATATCAGCTTTTTCTGTTCCCTGCAATTTATCACCATTTTCAGAAATTGTCTTTTCTGTAGCCAGTATTAGCTGGTCAGCCTGATTTCTTGCTTCTACTAATTCTTTAAATTTAGCATCTTCCGCTTCATGAGCTTCGGCATCTCTTTTCATTTTTTCAATATCATCTTTGGATAAATTGGATGAACCTGAAATTGTTACCTGATTTTCTTTTCCTGTTCCTAAATCTTTAGCAGAAACGTGAACTATTCCATTTGCGTCAATGTCAAATGTTACTTCTATCTGAGGCACTCCTCTTGGAGCGGCAGGTATTCCTTCAAGGTTAAATTCTCCTAATTTATGGTTATCGGCAGCTTTTGCTCTTTCTCCCTGTAATACTACTATTGACACAGCAGGCTGATTATCGGCAGCTGTAGAGAATACTTGAGATTTTTTGACAGGTACTGTAGTATTTCTTTCTATTATTTTAGTAAATACTCCTCCTAATGTTTCAATTCCCAATGATAATGGAGTTACATCAAGCAATAATACATCTTTAACATCTCCCATTAAAATTCCGCCTTGTATTGCTGCTCCAGCTGCAACCACTTCATCAGGGTTTATACCTTTGTTAGGCTCTTTTCCAAAGTAGGATTTTACCCATTCCTGAACGGCAGGTATTCTTGTAGAACCTCCTACTAACAATATTTCATTAATTTCATTAGGACTCAAGTTTGCATCTTCTAAAGCCTGTTTTACAGGTCCTTTAGTTGCTTCAACCAAATCTTTTGTCAATTCATCAAATGCCGCTCTTGTAAGTTTTTTCTCCAAATGTTTTGGACCTGTAGCGTCCATTGTAATAAACGGTAATGAAATCGAAGTTTCCAATGTTGTGGATAACTTTTTCTTAGCATCTTCTGCCGCATCTTTCAATCTTTGTATTGCCATTTTATCATTTCTTAAATCTATTCCTGTTTCTTTTTTAAATTCATCTGCTAACCAGTCTATTATTTTCTGGTCAAAGTTATCTCCTCCAAGGTGATTGTTTCCTGAAGTGGATATAACTTCTACTACTCCGTCTCCTATTTCAAGTACGGAAACGTCAAATGTTCCTCCACCTAAGTCAAATACAAGTACCTTTTCTTCTTTCTTTTTATCCAATCCATAAGATAATGCCGCTGCTGTAGGTTCATTTATTATTCTTTTTACTGTAAGCCCTGCAATTTCTCCTGCGTCTTTTGTAGCCTGTCTCTGTGCATCCGTAAAATATGCAGGAACTGTGATTACAGCTTCCTTAACTTCTTCCCCTAAATATGCTTCAGCATCTTTTTTCAGTTTTTTTAGTATCATCGCTGAAATTTCCTGTGGTGTATAATTTTTTCCGTTTATATTTACCTTGTAATCAGACCCCATTTGTGTCTTTATTGAAATTACTGTAGAATCAGGATTTGTGATTGCCTGTCTTTTAGCAATTTCTCCTACTATTATTTCTCCATTTTCCTTAATGTTTACGACTGACGGTGTAGTTCTTCCTCCGTCCGAATTTGGTATTATTGCAAAGTTTCCACCTTCCATTACTGCCACACAGCTGTTTGTTGTTCCTAAATCTATTCCTATTATTTTACTCATATTTATCATTCTCCTTAATTTTTAATTTTTATTTTATATATAAATTTAACAAATTAACAATTTATTACTTAATCAATATATTATTAATACATTATATAAAAGTTATATCAACTTTTTAACTATTTCTTATTGACTGTTACCATTGCCGGTCTTATTACTTTCCCTTTCAGCTTATATCCTTTCTGAAATACCTGAACAATAGCATCATTTTCCAGTTCTTCTTTCTGTTCAGTCATCATAGCCTGATGTTCATAAGGGTCAAAATTTTTACCGTCTGTTTCTATTTCCTCCACTCCTTCTTCTTTTAGAAGATATTTTAGATTATTTAATATCATATTTACACCTTCTATTAAAGAATCGAAGTTTTTAGTTTCTTTTGAGGCGTCTACAGCTCTTTCCAGATTATCTATATTATCCAGCAGTTTTATAATTATATCTTCAGAAGCATATTTTTTCATTTCTGAAACTTCCGCTTCTTTTCTTTTAGTAAAATTCTGAAATTCAGCTAATTTTCTTGTATAGGAATTTTTCCATTCCTGAAGCTCCAATTCCAGTTTTTTTATTCTCATTTCAGGGGTTTCAACTTCTTCCTTATTTCCCTCATTTTTTTTGGAAGCTTCATTTTCACATTCGCATTTTTTATCCTCGTCAAGGTTATTCATATCAGCTCTTTCATCGTTCTTTTCCTGAAATTCTTCGGTTTTTTCTTCAGCCAACTCATTTTCATAATCTTTTTCAGACATTTTTTATACTCATCTCCTTTACTTTAAATTATTTACGAATTATTTTTTCTTTAAAAGCTGCTTCACTTCTTCCGAGACATATTCGACCAGACCTACAGTTTTAGAATATTCCATTCTTTTAGGCCCTATAACTCCCATAATCCCCTTTGCATCTCCCATTGTATAGACTGAAAACACAAAAGAAAAATCCTCTAATCCTGCGATTTCCAAATCTTCTCCAAAAATTACATTTACTTCTCCGTCCTTATACTGGTCAGTTTTAATAAACTGGGAAAATATATGCCTCATATCTTCTGGATTATTAAAGAGTTTGACTCTGTCTATCACTTTCATAACATCGGAAACATTGCTTTCAAGTAAATTCGTCCCTCCTTCAAAAAACAATTTTCCCTCATTTATTACCTGTTCTTCTTTCAATTCTTCCGGCATCAATAAATCCTTATTTATAAAGAATTCTTCAAGGTCAGACAACGTAAATGCTTTGGGGCTGTTTTTTATTTTTTCATTTAACAGTATATCAATATCTTCTACTTCTTCCTCATTCATAGGATTTTCAAGAAACATATTGAAACTTTTTGTCAAAAATGAATCCATAACGGCAACCACTAAAATATTCATATTATTTATATGTATCAGCTTTACTTTTTTTACGCCTTCCTGTCTTATCACAGGCTCCAGAACTACACCCGCGTACTGGCTCATTTTAGATAATAATCTCGATGTTTCCTCAAATATTTTATCTATCTGATTCATTTTTTTATTATACGCTTCGATTACTTTTGCTTTGGCTTCTGTAGAAATCTCTCTTATTTTAATAAGCTCTTCTACATATATTCTGTAGCCCTCACTCGTCGGAATTCTTCCGGAAGATGTGTGAGTTTTTACAATAAGTCCTTTATCTTCAAGATCTGCCATTGTATTTCTTATTGTGGCTGACGAAACTCCGATACTATATTTTTTTTCAAGAGTTCTCGAACCTACACTTTCACCAAATTCCAGATAATGTTTAATAATAGCCTTTAATATTAATCGTTCTCTGTCATTCATCTTACACCTTCCTTTTGTTAGCACTCATTTATAAGGAGTGCTAATTACAGATATATAATATTATATTTTCTCCATATTGTCAAGTCTTTTTTTTAAAATTTTTTGATTTTTTTATATATTGTAAATATTAAAAAAAAACAGCTTATATTTTTCAATAAAAAAGAATACTCTGAATTTCAATATTTTATCTTTAATCCGACTATTCTTTTAACAGCTGTTTTTTCAAATCTCTGCTTCTAATTTTTACTACATTTTCCAATTTATTTCTTCTTTTCCCAGCTCTTTCAATATCTCATTAGCTTTTCTGAAATGTCCGCATCCGAAAAATCCTCTATTTGCAGACAGAGGGCTTGGATGGACTGTTTCCAGAATATAATGTTTATCCATATCTATCAGTCTTTTTTTACTTCTTGCATTATTTCCCCAGAGGATAAATATTAGCGGTTCATCTCTTTTATTAAGATATTCTATGACATTATCCGTAAATATTTCCCAGCCTATCTTTGAGTGGGAGTTAGCATTTTCGGCAACAACAGTAAGTGCCGTATTTAAAAGAAGAACTCCCTGTTTTGCCCAAGGTACGAGGTATCCGCTTTTACTCATTTCATAACCGTATTCTTCATTTATTTCCTTATACATATTCTGCAATGAAGGAGGTAATTTCACTCCTTCTTTTACTGAAAAAGCCAGTCCATGTGCCTGATTGGGACCGTGATAAGGGTCCTGACCCAACAGCACTATTTTTGTATCCTTATATCCTGTAAGCTTAAATGCGGTGAATATTTCGTCAGCTTTAGGGTATATTCTTTTTGTCCTGTATTCATTTATAAGGAACTTTCTCATTTTCTGATAATATTCCTTATCAAATTCATCTTTCAGTATTTCGTCCCAGTCATTTCCGATATTTACCATTTTTTTACCTCGATTATTATTTAATTATTTTCTATTTTTCTATTTTTTTCAATTCCACTTTCCATTGATAACCTGATTCCACCTGATGAGCCCTTGAAAATGAACCCTGATTTATAGCTACTCCTATTTTATTCAACGAATTTACATAAAGGAGCGTTCTCCCTATATGGACTTCGGCAAAAGATTTTACATATTTTACAGTGCTGTTATAAACATTTCTCGTATCATGTTTTATATTCAGTTCCAAAGTATCTCCGTAATTTATGTCCATTTTATCAAAAACTTCTTTCGGAATATTTGTCCATAAATTCCCAAATCTTATATCCAGTATATCGATAGTCCCTGTTATTTCCTTATTTTCATTTATTACTACGTCCGTTGTTTTTAAAAGTGTCATTTCTTCTAAATTCAGTTTCGGTCCGACTTCCTCATAAGAAATAACATTACTTGCCAGTCTTGCCCCTGTAAAAGCATATATGTCCCTGCCGTGAAATGTATAAGATTCTCCCGAATACGGCAGTCTGTTTTTTGTTTCGTCTATTTCTCTTACTTCACAAATACCGATATTGGAATGAATATGAGTCAGTGTCCCGTTGTCAGGAGTTACTATATACTTACCGTCCTTTGTCTTTGCAACAATACTTTTTCTTGAACTTCCTACTCCCGGGTCTACAACCGACACAAATACGGTTCCTTCAGGCCAATATTGTAAAGTCTGCACCAATCTGTAAGAAGCGTCCCATATATTATATGTCTCTATCTCATGGGTCAGATTATATATTTTTAAATCAGGATTGACACCCAGTGCAACTCCGTACATAGCTGCTACGGCACCGTCCTGCAATCCGAAATCAGTTTGTAAAACAAGCATATTGTTTGACATAAAATCCTCCTTAAAATTAAATAAACTGATTGATAATCAGTATTTTAAAATCGATAATGACTATTTATTTTAAATTTTCCGATTATTATACAAATGGATTAAAGAAACGTCCATTATTTATTTTTATCAATATTATTGAAATAATGACAAATATAATTGTTACTGTAATTCCTATAATATCCTTTAAAGTCATTTTCTCACCACAGTACCATGTCCGTCTGTTTTTCTTTCCAAATCCTCTTAAAAGCATAGCATTACTTATTATATCTATTTTTTCAATACTTGAAAATATAAGGGGCATCAATGTATAGGAAACATTTTTAATTCTTTTTATAAAGCCTGTCTTTTTGGATACATCTATTCCTTTTGCCTGCTGGGCTTTATTTATCGTTATAAAATCTTCCTGAACCGTAGGTATATATCTCAAAGCTATGGATATTGCATAAGAAAATTTATAAGGCACTCCTATTTTATTTACTGAAGCTGCAAACTCACTGGGATGAGTAGTTACAATAAAAAGTAAGGCAACGGGAATGACCGATATATATTTTACAAAGATATTAAATTCATAAAACAGCTGTTCCCAAGTCAATATGTATATTCCGGCAATTCTAAAAATGTCGTGTCTTGTTCCGTAAATCTTAGTCCCCTCCAAAGGAGAAAAAAGAAATATCATCATCAAATTTAAAATCAGGAATATTGATATAAGATAAAATACTAATTTTATTTCTCTAAATTTTATTTTTGATACCTTAAAAAGAAAAAAACCGAAAACAGTGAGGAATATGAGAAATCTTGTGTCATAAGTAAGCATAATGGCAGTCGTCCACAATAGGAAACAGATTAATTTTGCAGCTCCGTTCATTTTATGCAGAATTGAATCTTTTTCTATATATTCCAGCAAAAAATTATTTTTCATTTATTCACCTGCCTTTTCATAATGCACAAAAGTCTTTATCAAATCTTCAGGATTTATTCCTACAGCTTCTGCAAGATAATGAAGTGAAGTCTTTTTGAGATTGGCTTCTGCCAATATTTTACCGTCAGATAAAATTTCGGACGGTTTTCCCTCTTTTATTATTTCACCATTATTAAAAGCATAAGCTTTATCAGTATATTCAAGCATAAGGTGCATATCATGGGTTATAAACAGTATTGTAATTCCATATCCATTGAGCTGTTTCAAAAATTCCATTATTTCCTTATAGTGAAATAAATCCTGACCCGCAGTAGGTTCATCGACTATTATTATTTCAGGTTCAAGTACCAGAATGGAAGCTATCGTTACTCTTTTTTTCTGACCGTAACTCAATGCTTTTACAGGCCAGTTTCTGAAAGGTTTCAATTTACATATTTCCAGAACTTTAAATACACGCTGTTCTATTTCTTCATGAGAAAATCCTCTTATTTTAAGTCCTAAAGCCACTTCATCAAAAATAGTAACCTTTGAAATCATCGCATTAGGATTTTGCAGGACAAATCCTATTTTTTCTGCCCTCTCCGTTATGCTTTCACCCGTTATTTCCTTATTTTTATAAAATATTTCTCCTTTATCCTGTTTTTCAAATCCTGTAATGACTTTGGACAACGTCGACTTTCCCGCTCCGTTTGAACCTACAATGCTGACCATTTGTCCTTTTTTTATATCAATATTTATATTTTTCAGGATTTTCTTTTTTTCGTTATATGAAAAATCTATATTTTTAAGGTCTAATATCGTTTCAGAATTATTTTCCTTTTCCTTAGCCGGATTATGCTTTATCCAGTTCAGAATATTATCCTTTATATCTGATAAGTCCATTTTTCCCATATCTGCTACTTCATTATATTTATTCAAGTCCACTCCGCTATATTTCAAGGCGGAGATATAGAGAGGCTCTCTTATATTTATCTTCTTCAATATATCATTTTTCAGTATGTTGTCAGGAGTATCGTCAATTATTATTTTTCCTTTATCTATAACTATTATTCTGTCCACTTTTTTATGAAGCACATCTTCAAGCCTGTGTTCTATAATTATAGTCGTAAGTTTTTTTCTGTTATGAAGTTCATCTATCAGTTCCACGGCGTATTTACCGCTCAACGGGTCAAGATTTGCAAGAGGTTCGTCATAGAGAATTATTTTAGCATCTTCTACCATTATTCCCGCAAGGGAAACTTTCTGTTTCTGTCCTCCCGATAAATCGTGAGGTTTCATTTTCAGTAAATCTTCTATTTTTACAAATTTAGCTATTTCATTTACCTGCTTTTTCATAATATCTGTTTCCACAGTGTCATTTTCAAGAGCAAAAGCTATGTCTTCAGCAACACTGAGTCCCACAAACTGTGCATCAGAATCCTGTAAAGCGGTTCCTACATATTTTGAATGCTCAAAAATCCCGTTCAGAACTTCGTCATAAATTTTGAGTTCTCCTTTTATTTCTCCTTTGTAAAAATATGGTGCAAGCCCGTTTATACAATGACCAATTGTGCTTTTACCCGAGCCTGACGGTCCTATTATTAGTATTTTTTCACCCTCATAAATTTTCAGATTTATATTATGTAATGTAGGCTCCGATTGGCTTTCATACTGAAATGTAAAATCGCTAAAACTCACTGCCTCTTTTTTCCCATTTATTTCCAAAACCGAGACTCCTTTCCTACGATTTATAAGTATTAATCTTCTTTTTTCAAACTTCCTTTATTTACAAGAGTTTTAGAATATGCAAATATCAGAATTGTTCCTAAAACTGCCACACTGATAAAATTAGCAGCTCCTGCCATTATTCCCTGAGTAAACACCTTATTTTTAGGCTCATTGTAAAATAAAATGTCGAGTAACGGAGCTATAACTCCCCAACCCACTGCACAGATTATAATTTCTCCGACTATCGATTTTACTATTTTTACACCGTTAAAATTATCCAAACCTACTATTTTTCCCAAAATTCCCATAGTATAACCAAAAAAGCCCGAAACAAATATCCAGCTGAACCATGGCGACCCGTATGCCGTCATATCACTTATAGTGTGCCCTATAAACCCTACTCCAAAACCTACTACAGGCCCGTATATAAAAGAAATCAGTGCCAAAATTGCATATGTTATCTGGATTGTCGTATTTGGTATCGGTGTAGGAATTGCAGCAAATCTCGACGCTACTATATAGATAGCTGCTCCTATCCCCATTGCCACTACTTTTTTTATTCCTGAAATCTCTCCTCCTGCTTTTTTTGAAGATGTTGCTCTTTCTTTTTTTTCATTTTCTGTTGTACTCATTTTCAAATCACCTCTTAAAATCTATATTATTTATTTTTCTTTCAAAAAATTATATCACTTAATATATCTTTCAGTCAATACTGACTTTATATTTTCTTAGTTGATAGCTTATTTATTAATACTACTCTTACTTACATTATATTTTTATTTGCATTCATAATAAATACGACAAAATTAATAAAATATCAAAGTTAATATCGACCTTATTTATTAATTGACTTTTCATTACTTTTTTTGATATAATGTAACAAATGTTATTTAATTTTAATAGGGGATTTCAATGTTTAAAAAAGCTAAAAAATATATATTATCTGAAATTATACGTAATATTATCTTAAATATTTTCAATCAGTTTTTTAAAAATAGCAGTTTTTTGTTTTTATCAAAAGATAATTTTGTAAATTTTGAAAACATTTCTTCAATTTATAATAAAAACAAAAAAGTCCTGCTAAATAAAAGTGATAATTTTTTTAAATTTTTGGATAAACAGATTTCTTCATTGGATTTTGATTTATCCTTTTTTGAAGATATAGATAAAAAATATATCAGCGTTTTAGTAAAAAAATTTGAGCAGCTCTGCTCAAATGACTATATAGGATTTATGACTAATGACATTCGTAAAAAGGTCATTGAAAATTTTAGGAACATCATAGACTGTATTTCTCTTTTGTATACTGCTTTTACGGATGTCGCCTTGAATTACAGTTCCGTTTCGGAAAATATCCGTATTGTGAGGGCTCCTCCTTTTATTGCCGATTCTAATCAGTAATAAAATATCAGGAGGGAATAAAAAATGAATGAAAAATTTAAAGGAATAAAAATAGGAAAACATTATATTGAAAAACCTCTCGTCCAAGGTGGAATGGGCGTAGGATTAAGCTGGGACCAGCTTGCGGGAAATGTTTCAAAAAACGGCTGTCTTGGTACTATAAGTGCTATTTGTACAGGATATTATCAGAATATGAGATTTGTCAAGAAACTTGTAAACGGCAGACCTTTCGGCACTGAAAATACTTATAACAGAGAAGCTTTATTTGAAATTTTTAAAAATGCAAGAAAGATATGTGGGGATAAACCCCTCGCATGTAATGTATTGCGTGCGATAAACGACTATGAAAGAGTAGTTACCGACGCTCTGGATGCGGGAGCGGATATTATTGTAACAGGAGCGGGACTTCCCCTCGAATTGCCAAGACTCACAAAAAACTATCCGGGAGTAGCCATTGTTCCTATCGTTTCATCTGCAAGAGCATTGAAAGTAATATGCAGGAAATGGAAATCCGAAGGCAGATTGCCTGACGCAGTAATTGTTGAAGGTCCTAAAAGTGGAGGACATCAGGGTGCAAAATATGACGAGCTTTTTGCTCCTGAACATCAGCTTGAATATGTCCTGCCTTTTGTGAAGGAAGAAAGGGACAAATGGGGAGATTTTCCTATAATAGCTGCAGGAGGTGTATGGGACACCGAAGATATCCTGCAAATGATGTCGCTGGGTGCCGATGCTGTACAAATGGGGACAAGATTTGTGGGTACTTATGAATGTGATGCGAGTATGGAGCTGAAAAAAGTGTTAATCAACGCCAAAAAAGAGGATATCACTATAGTCGGTTCTCCTGTCGGTTATCCGGGTCGGGCTATAAAAACTGATCTTATTAAAAATCTGGTTCCTGATGACAAAAGAATAAAATGTATAAGTAACTGTGTCTTTCCATGTAATCGTGGACAGGGTGCAAGAAGAGTAGGATACTGTATTGCAGACAGTTTGGGCGATGCCTATCTTGGACGTCTTCAAACAGGTCTGTTCTTTTCAGGAGCAAACGGTTACAAGCTGAAAGAAATTGTCCACGTAAAAGATTTAATAGACGAACTGATGAATTAAAAAAAGTCGGATTTTAAATTCGACTTTTTTTATTTACAGATTATATATTCACTTCTAATTTACTGTCAAGACTTTTCGGTAATTCCAAAAAAGATTTCCATGCCTGTAAAACTTTTTTATACTCTTTCAGTCTGCAAGTCCACAATGGATATTCTTCACTTTCGCCAAAAATTGTATGAATAAACTGGACATAGTGATTTGTTATTTTGTACTGAAAAGCCTGTCCGTCCCATTCAACTCCGAAACTTTTTCCATTTTCCATATTTTTTATTTCATTCAATATTTCATCACAACTTTCAGGATACTGAAAATCTTCCATTATTCCTGTTATCAAAAATTTTGTATATTCTCCTATTTTTTCTCCTGCTTCCGCATACTCTTCAAAAGTATCAAAATCTTTTTCATCAGGATAAGGAATATCAGGATATTCAGTTAATCCAAAGTCTTGATCGTCATAATAGCCAAATATTATTTTCATCTTTCTCCTCCATAAACAGGATAGGCTGTTATTCTCGGACTTTTATATCCTCTGATTACAACTCCGCTTTTACTTACTCCCTGCCACATATTACTGTCTCTTCCTTTGAGTTCTTTTCTATTTTCCCATGCGGAGTTTATTTCATCTATCACTCTCGCTTCATCCCAGTCCTCGGGAAACATTGTATTTACTCCGCCGTTACTCGTCTTTTTCTGCCACTTTCCGTCAGGTCTTTTTATTTCTACGTTGGCTCTATATACTCCATTAGATGCGGGATTTCCTATTTTTTTTATTATTCTCACATCTCCCCGCAAAAGAGTATGTCCTCCCGTAACTTTTTCTCCACTGGAGTTTATATCTCCGCCTATTATATGGTCATAATCTATTTTATATTTTCTATTTCCTGATGATTTTACTTTCTGAAAATTGTTATTGTTATTTCTATTATTATAGTTATTATTGTTGCTGATTTCCTGATTATTTTCCAAATTTTCCGCAATTTGAAAGTCTTCACTTTTTTTATTTTTATTCTTTTTTCTGTTTTTCTTACCTGAATTTTGACTATTTTCAGAGTACTCATTATCATTCCGATTTTCAGTATTTTCTGAATATTCTTCTGAACTGTTCTGATTTAAATTATTTTCTTGAAAAACTGTCTTATTATTTTTTTGTTCCTGCTCTTTTGTTATAAAAAAACGTGTTACAAATACGCATAATATAACAATCAATAATATTTCAGCCGCTTTTTTTATAGTTTTTTTCACTTTTTTTCTCATTTATCAACCTCTTTATTAACCTCAATTTTTTATTGATGAAACGTCTATCTCATCATAATCTTTCAAAAATTCATATAATTTTTTCTCGATGTCTTTTACTTTTCCTTTTTTTTCCGTTTCCATATTCAGACAAAGCAAAGGCTCATGTAAAGAAAGTCTCAACAAAAACCAGCTATTTTCATCACAGATTACCCTTACACCTTCATAATTAGGTTTTTCCGGCTTCCAGCCCTGAACCTTTTTTACATAATCAGGCAACGCATTCAGAATTTTATTTCCTGTTTCCCTAAAATCTTGAGTATTTATAGGAAATCTTACTTCTTTTTCTTCCACAGGCTCTTTCAGCTCATTCAGTATATCAGTAAAATTTCTTCCTTCTTTTTTACTTTTTATAAGCTGTACTAACAGTTGAGCCGCCATATACGCCCCGTCATCAAGGAAATAGTTGTCTTTAAATGCCGCATGCCCCGAAGTTTCTATTGCAAGAGGGGTATATATTCCTTTTTTGTTTAGTCTTTTTGCTTCGTTTATTACATTTTTATATCCTCTCTGAAATCTGTGATGTTTACCTTTTCTGTCCTCTATAAACTTTTTCAGTCCCATAGAAGTTACGGAATCCGTAACTATTGTAGCTTCTGGATTTTTTTCTATAAGTATATCACTTAACAGTGCAATAAGTTTATTTCTGTTAATTTCGCGTCCACTTTTATCCACAAAGGCACTTCTGTCTCCGTCAGCGTCAAATATTATGCCGAAATCGGCATTATTATCAAGAACGGCTTTTTTTAAAGATTCGATAGCTTCCTTAGCTTCAGGATTTGGAACATGATTGGGAAAACTGCCGTCAGGATTTAAAAACTGGCTTCCTGCGGAATTCCCTCCTAATTTTTCAATTACTTTATCTGCAAAAAAACCTGCTGCTCCGTTTCCTGCGTCAATTACTACTTTCAAATTTTTTAAAGGCTCTTTTTCTTCGCCCGTCTCTTTTTTTATTAGTTCACACAGATAATCCGCATAATCATCTGCAAGATTTTTTTCAGTAACTTTTCCTTTTTTGTCCTTTATTCCCATTGCTTTTTTTAAATTTGCCTCACACTGACATTTTTTTCTGTTGCCCATTTCCAGCATTTCCAGCACATCAGTTTTTTCAAGTCCGCCGTCCCGAGTGAAAAATTTCAGTCCGTTATAATAGCTTGGAAGATGACTCGCCGTTATCATTATGGCTCCGTCAGTCTTATAATTTTTAAATACTGTTGTCATAAACAGCGACGGAGTTATGGACATCTTACAGTCATAGACGTCTATTCCCGCTTCTTTCAGCTCTTCTCTTATTATTTCGGCAAATTCAGGTCCCGTATATCTCGCATCATATCCTACAGCAATTTTTATTTTTCTATTTTCGTCATCAGCTTTTCTCTCATATTTTCTTTTTATCCATTTTTCAAATCCCGCAGCAATAAATTTTACTTCACCTTTTGACAGATTAATTTTTTTATCGCCAAATTCCGAAACAATACCTCTTATATCCGTTCCGCTCACCAAATGCTTTAATTCCATAAATACCTCTCTTTTCAAAACTCTCCGTTTCCATGTTTTATATTAGTTTTATATTCTATATGATATGATTTTATGCTTCCTGTAATAGATCAAAAAAATTGAATAAAATGCTTCTTACATTTACATTACTTCTGATACTGTTTTTCAGATTTATAAGTTTTTTTAATTTATCTCCGTCTATTGAATTTTTCGCATTTATTATTATCTTCCCTAAAACATCTGTCAGTTTTTCCCTTTCCTGCCTAAATTCCTTTTCAATCTCATTTACTGTTATATAAACTTCTTTCAAATCACAGAATTTCATTTTTTTTGCAAGATATTCGGTACTTTTATTATATTTTATTATCAAATCAAGCTCATCCGCTTTTTCCGTTTCTTTATTTTCGGTTTCATTTTCACTGTCTTTACTGTTTAGATAATTTTTCATTTCTATAATATGTCTTGTTGCATTTTCCGTATTTGAAACATATTTATCATAATCTTTTAGAGGGATAGACTTTTCTTTCCATTTTTTTATATTATTTTCATTTCCGTCAAAAAAATAATAAATATCCCTATCTACTCCAAGTTCCTCATTATTTTCAGATTCTATGTGAAATTTTATTGTCCTTGACTTTATTGTAGGAATAATATTCAGACTTCTCGACAATAAAATAAAATACACATCTTTAGGAGGTTCTTCCAGTATTTTTAGTAAAGCATTGGAAGATTCTTTTCTTAAATTTTCAATTCCCGAAAGAATAAAAATTTTTTTTGGAGAATTATA
>ERZ773008.135-NODE-135-length-50575-cov-5.463539_pt1 | contig 50575 bp, 46 predicted proteins | sample MGYA00580664_ERZ773008 | MGnify/ENA primary metagenome ERZ773008 (study PRJEB29015, sample SAMEA2738016) | human oral metagenome | biome: human oral; feature: human-associated habitat; material: dental | place: China | collected 2048 ...
AGCCCTTATTCGTAGCATATCCACAGAGCTGCAAGCCCTTAGCCCAACCGCGATAATCGTCGTAGCGAAGAGCGAAGAGGCGCTGATAGCGGCGTGCCTTGAGGAACTGGGAGTGGTCATCATAGCTCTCCTTCGCCGAAGGGTAGCTACGGAAGCAGTCATTGGGGTTGTCATCTCGGCGGTAGGTACGCTTACCAGACCAAGTCGAGTGACACTTGATACCGAAGTGATTATTGTGATCTCGGGCCAAGGTGCTCGTCCCAGCGCCCGTTTCTATAAGCCCTTGGGCCAAGGTGATACTGGCAGGGATCGCATGGCGGCTCATCTGACGTCTGGCCTCGGCTTCGTAAGTGCGGATATAATCCATGAAAGTTGGCTTGCGTAGCACCTGGGCGAAAGCCTCAAGGCCCCCGAAGAGGAGAGCCACAGCAAGAGCCAAGCTCAGTCGATATATAACAGAATGGCTGATTCTCATCATTGTTGTACAGTGAACATTTACTTGTAGACTTCTATATCTATACAATGGCTACAAGTAGTGGCAAAGATACGAATTATATAGCTATCCTTCGGGGGTATATCAGTGGGCTCCAATATAGGGTCGTGGTATGAAACACTATTGAGGCCATTGCGCAAGGCCATCTCTTCACAGCTTGCACTTTCCTCCTTCGAACTTCTCAGCCTAAAGGCTCCGATTTTCAAGGCAAGAAGGGACGAGCAATGAGAGGTAGGCTTGCACAATGTCCCCATATCCATATTGATAAACAGCACTTTGACATCAAACAAGCGTCTATGATAGTTCAAGAGAAGGAACCTCTCTCTACGCTGAAAAAGAAAGGGTGCAAATCGCAAGCGATTTGCACCCTTTTCTACACCCGGAAATATCTATAGCCTATAAGACAATAAACGAGCCCTGGGAGCCTCTTGATGGAGCCCAAAGGGCTCGGCTTGTTTTCCCACATTCTCCTAATACATCCTCCCCTTTCCTAGGCTATTCGGACGTGCTAATTTCGCCTATACATTTGCAGTGTCAGAGCTATTCAAGACGATGCTTGAAGACTCTCGAAGACTCATAAAGATACATTCAAGTGGATTGACACCGCAACGTATAAGCAACTATGACACTACACGAACTCCTCGAGAAGCCCGTATGGCAGATGACGGGTGAAGAACTCCTCTTCCTCGCTCAGCATGGACGGTGCCACATGGAGACCGACAGCACAAAGCAAACCTCCGCCAAAGAACAAAGACGATTCGTTTATGGTCTCTCAGGACTCGCCCGACTCTTCGGATGTAGCCTCCCCACGGCCAATCGCATCAAGCAGAGTGGAAAGATTGATTGGGCTATCACGCAGGTCGGTCGGAAGATTATCATTGACGCTGACCTTGCCCTCGAACTCGCTGGGCGCAAAGTAGGAGGACGAAGATGAACCACCCCAATGCACCCTTTCAGCCTCCGATGGACATTGATGCTGTGTGGCAACATTCGCTCATCCGTGTGACGGATGCCTTTGCACTTCCACCCATCGTCTTGCGTGTGGATGACGCTATCATCGGCACGTTGGGCAACTTCAGTGTATCCACGGGCAAGGCGAAAGCTAAGAAGACGTTCAACGTCTGCGCCTTGGTAGCAGCAGCCCTTGTTAATGGGCAAGTGCTGGAATATCAAGCGAGCTTCCCCGAGAGCAAGCGCAGCATTCTCTACTTCGACACAGAGCAAAGTCCTTATCATTGTCAGCTTGTTCTGCAACGCATTCTGGCTTTAGCCAAACTCCCCCTAGACCAACAACCCGAACATTTGCTGTTTAGCCATTTGCGCTCAATAGCTAGCCCCGAAGAGCGTAGAGCCATCATCCGCTATGCCATTTACCACACACCCAATGTTGGGCTAGTCGTCATCGATGGCATTCGCGACTTGATACACGACATCAACAACTCTGCCGAAGCGACCAATCTTGTAGGCGACCTGATGCAATGGACTGGAGAGAAGAACATCCACATTCAAACCGTCCTGCATCTCAACAAAGGAGATGACAATGCTCGTGGACACATCGGCACAGAACTGAACAACAAAGCGGAAAGTGTCTTGCTCATCACCAAGGACAACAGTGATGCTGACAGGAGCGTTGTCTCAGCGTCCATCATTCGCTCTAAACCTTTCCCTCCCTTTGCGTTTAGGCTCACCGAAGTAGACAACATCTGCCTACCCGAGTTAGACACAGACTTCACGGCCAAAGACGCACAGCCTTTCTCCTACCAAGAACTAAGTGGTGAGGAGCATCGCACAGCCTTGCGAGAAGCCTTTGGTCAGGTTAGTGAGTTGGGCTATGGCGACCTATTGAAGCGACTCAGCTCATCATACTTAGGTGTCAGTGGTCGACCTTATGGACAGACGAAGCTCAAAGAATTGCTCCGCTTTCTCGTGAACAAACGTATGCTCGTCAAGGCTGGCAGAGGACGCTATCAGTTCAACCCAGAATTCCATTACTGACACATCGGTTCGGTCGGACGCAGGCTATATATACCTGACCATCCGACCAACCATAAATATAGAATGGTCGGACGGAAGGGGTGCCTATAGTAAACGTCCGACCGACCAAAGAAAAACCTCCAAAGAAAAAACAGCATGCAGTTACACGACATCAAGCAAATCCCCATCGTGGACTACTTAGCACGATCTGGCTATAAGCCTAAGCTCACCAAGGGTGTGAACTATTGGTACTACTCCCCTCTACGCTCAGAGCTCACGCCTTCGTTTAAAGTCAATGCCGAGCGCAACCAATGGTACGACTTCGGTACAGGAGACCACGGAGACATCATTGACCTCGTTTGCGCTCTCCAGCATTGTTCCACAGCAGAAGCTATGAGAAGCCTATCGAGACTCAAGGAAACACTGTCTGCTGAGTCTTTTTCTTTTGGAGGAATAATTCCTGTGAGATCACAAGCTCCCTCAATGGAGCTTATCAGCGTACAAGCCGTGAAGCATCCCAAGCTCTTACTGTATCTCTCGGAGCGAGGGCTACAGCCCTCTGATGTCTCTCCCTTCTTATCTGAAGTCTATTACAAGGTCTCCGAGAAGTGTTTCTTTGCCCTGGGATTCCCAAATGACGCTGGAGGATGGGAGCTACGTAATCCCTACTTCAAGGGCTGTTTTGCACCTAAGTCCATAAGTACAATCAAAGGAACCGATAGTCACAAGCTACAGCTCTTTGAGGGCTTCATGGACTTTCTCTCTTGGCGGAAACTTCACCCCGAGGTGCAAGCTGAAAGCATCATGCTTAATTCGCTCACTCTGCTTCCGAAACTCATTCCCACACTTCATCCCTACCCTCTGATTGAGTGCTTTCTTGATAATGATAAAGCTGGGGATCGGGCAACGAAACAACTCATCGACGCTGGGCTACCCGTCAAGGATATGCGAGCGTGCTACGCTCCCTATAAAGATATCAACGAGTATCTCATTCTAGCGGAGCAAAGGAAGAAGATCCTAACTCCCCGCAAGCGAGGACTGCGCCGATAAATCAATGTTCTCAGCTCCGTAATTAGAAGAGGGCAATGTCGAGATGTCGAGACCTCGAGATCTCGAGATTTCGATTAATTAATTTCTCGACATCTCCAGCCGAAGCTCGCTCGAGCACTAAAGAAATAGAGTGATCGGTAGAGGCGATGAAGCATCCCTTCTTGACACTGGCAAGGTGTGTCTTTGTCCCACAAATTGCCATTTGTCCCACAAAGACCCTTGCCCCAAAGGGGTATCAATCACTCCGAAGTCATGATAACGAAGCCAGACAAAAGATGAAACAGAACAAGCCTGACGGAAGATGTGCCACCTGCCCTCGATGGGACAGATGGCACATCAGAATACCCAACCCCAAAGACCAGCAGAAGCTCATCGAGCTATATCGTAGGTCGGGGACAAAGACAAAATCAGACTTTCTCCGAGCTCGCCTATTGGAAGAAAGCTTTAAGGTCATCACCGAGGACGAATCTGCAGAGGAGTACTACCGAAAACTCTCTAACATCACAGCGCAGATTCAGAAGATCGGCATCCTCTATAACCAAACAGTGAAGGCTATCAACAGCTACCACTCGGTTAAGGCTGCGCAGATAATGCTTCAACGGTTAGCGCAGTTCTCCCAGCAAATAATCATCCTAGAGCAACAGGCTATTGAGCTAACCTTAGATTATCAGAAGCGATAAACGCTAAGCATCCGTGTATGATGAAGCTTCGATATAACCAAGGCAGCTATAGAGAGTAAGGGTTACCAGCCTATCCCCATCAACGTTGAGCTCCTTAACAAAGATGGCTTCGATAGTCCCTCTGGGACTATCGAAGCCATCTATAAGCGTGAAGCAGGAGACCCTAAGCTTTGTCGCCAGCGAGATCGAGCGCATTAAGAATGATGCCAATCTCAGCCATCTAATCAAGGAGTAGGAAGATGCTTAGAACTCATTATATTCAGAGTATCTAAACCAATCCAAGATTCTTAGTGTGTCGGCTTCGCGAATGTACCAAACCGTGATGAGGCTATCAGCTTTAATTCTCCAAGTAAACTCCAGGATCCACGTATTGTGCGCTAAGCGCTGCTCCATGAGGAACTTTTGCTCCACGGGATGCCGAAATTCATCATGCTTCTCTTGCAAGGTAAAGCTATCCCGATAAAGTGGCTCATAGAGGCTATCCAGTTCCATGGGTGTGTAACTAGTCGGGAGCTTCTGAGGCCGTATTTGTTGCGATTGCTCCCTACTAGGGCCTTTGCAGGCGAGGAGACTAGAGATAACGCAAGAAACCTGAAGAATCTTCGCGAACATGCGCATAAGCTACACTTCTATTACCTCACTGAAGCAAAATAGCAACTAAGGGGCTGGAAAGATCAATGGCTAGAACTCGTCATGCTCTGAGAATCTGAAGTGTCTCAGCTTCCTCAGCGTGTCAGCTTCTCTTACATACCAGACGGTGATGAGGCTGTCAGCCTTCTCCCGCCAAGTAAACTCCAGGATCCAGGTCTTATGAGCCATCCGTTGCTCCATAGGGAAGAGTCTCTCTGTCGGATTTCTAAACTCATCATGTAGCTCCTGCAAGATGAAGCGATCCCGGCAAAGAGGCTGATAGAGCTGATCCAGTTCCTGGGGCAGATAAGTCGTAGGACATACGTTATGAACTTCTCGTTTCTCTTTGCCACGACAAGAGCAAACAACAAGACATGCTGAAAGGCACACTCCCAGCACGAGAGCATTAGCTCTGTCCATATACCAGACCATCTATTACCTTATCAATCGTGAAATAACTATCTAAGAGATACTCCTTCACACCATCGTCAGCTCACCCGTGGAATAGTGCCTGCCTTTGCGCACCCAACGAACTTCCGTATCGACCCCTGGTTTGCGACTTTTCAACTCATACTGATAAGCCTGCTCTTGGGCTTGCTCTTCTTCGGTGCGCAAGTCCTCTCGGTCGTCTGCCACTTCGATGAGGATACTTCCATCGGGAGCGTGCGGGCTATCCACAATGCTCGCATCCACGATAGCTCCTTGGTCAATACGGCTAATCCCGTGCTTCTTGAACTGCTTATTCAGCTCCCTAAGGAGCTTGTCAATAATCCCCAAGTGGGTCAGTTCAGCGCGAAAGCGACAGATGGTGCTGTGGTCTGGAGCTGGAAGGCCCATATCCAAGAGGAGGAATTCGCTGAAGAGGAGGGAGTCGTTGATCCGTTCTTCGACTTCGTAATCACTCAGGCCGTACCAGGTCTGAAGCAGTAGGATCTTGAACATCATCAAGGCATCATAGGCTGGATTGCCTGTGGCGTTCTGGGTCTTTGTATACTTCTTGTTGAGTAGTGTGCGAATACCTCGCCAGTCAACGCAAGCGCTGATCTGTCGAAGGAACGAGTGCTTCATCCGGTCGCGACGCACCTACGTATAAATTTGCAGGAAGCTCGGAGCGGATTCGGTTTGTTTGGTAGGCATAGCTATATATACGACTATTTCGGTTATAAAGACGCTAAATATCAGCGATATACGAAGTAACCACAACCCTATATACCTTTGAAATACCGTGCAATGGTCTCTAACCAGTCAAATGCTATGAAATACCTATGAGAATATGAATCTATCAGGCTTGAGGATCACGTAGCCTGTGTAATCCGAGATGGGTAATCATTGTTCCGTTAAGGTGAGGTAGGGGAGAGTTCTCTAATCAGAGTTTGGCATAAGAAGTAGGGTGTGCGGTGTTGTATGAGATTGCCCTTGGTTGCTGAATATAGCTTATTTAAAGGGTTGGTGATAGGGGGAGAAGAGTTACGATAAGTCTCTGCGGCGAGTTATGGTAACTTGTTGCGATGAGTTACCATAAGTCTTTGAAACGACTTACCATAACTTGTTGTGACGAGTTGCCACAACTCGCTGAGTATTCTTTTTCTTGCTCTCTATTATATTTGTTGTCAATTTGTTATGTGGGTTCTGGGGGTGCTCCTTGAGCAGTCACAAGATGATGCTCTATCTCCCTTTTGTATGTGGGAGGTGGCGATTATACCTGTGGAGCAATGGTGAGTGCTTTCCTCATCAGCGAGAGTGATGAGGACTTAGGTGGAGGGGAAAACAAAGCTAGGCTTTCCTTGTTAGGCGACGAAAGGGTATCTTTGCACATATTTTCAAGGAAATGACAAGCAGATTATTTGATCTCGTTCAAGGCATCCGGTATCAATCCCCCAGCCAGACGAGCACAATCGAAGCAATCAAAATAACGCAGATAACTGAAGATTCACGCCGAGTTACACCTGGGACTCTCTTCGTCGCACTGCGAGGCGTGCATGCTGATGGACATCTGTTTGTACCTAAAGCTATTGAAGCTGGAGCGTCAGCTGTGGTTGTAGAGGAGTTGCCGAAGGAACAAGTGGAGGGTGTCGTGTACCTAGTCGTCGAAGATACGGCAAAGGCTCTTGGAGAGCTGAGTGCACGTTGGGAAGGAAATCCATCGGAGGGACTGACGATTGTTGGGGTAACAGGTACGAATGGAAAGACTACGATAGCTACCCTTCTCTATCGCCTCTTTCGTTCGGCAGGATATCGCTGCGGACTCATCAGCACGGTATGCAACTATATTGAGGACGAGCCTAAAGCAGCGACGCATACCACACCATCTGCTCCTGAGCTACAGCGACTCCTCCGCCAGATGAAGGACGCTGGATGTACACATGTTTTCATGGAGGTTAGCTCTCATGCGATGGCACAGCATCGTACGGCAGGTGTGCATTTCAGTGGTGGGATTTTCACGAACTTGACCCGAGATCATCTCGATTATCATGGCACCGTTGAGGCCTATCTCAAGGCAAAGAAGAGCTTTTTCGATGGTCTCGGCAAGGATGCTTTTGCTCTGACCAATCTTGATGAGAAAAGTGGCCCGGTGATGCTACAGAATACACGAGCAAAGAAGTACAGCTATGCTCTGCGTAACCCAGCTGACTACAAAGCTCGTATCCTAGAGCGTTACCCCTATGGCACCTCCATTGAGCTCTGTGGTAAGGAGGTGCTTGTTCAGCTTATTGGAGACTTCAATGTCTACAATATCCTAGCAGTCTATGCTAGTGCCCTGCTCCTTGGCATGGATCAGGACGAGGCTCTTCGCCACATCAGTACATTGAAGGCTGTGGATGGACGCTTCCAGACCTTTATCTCTCCTCATCGAGGATATATCGCCATCGTAGACTATGCCCATACGCCAGATGCACTCGTCAATGTGCTAGATACAATCAGAGAGATTAAAGGGAAGGATGCTAAGGTCATTTGTGTTGTTGGCTGTGGTGGAGATCGTGATAAGGGGAAGCGTCCTATCATGGCACATGAGGCAGCCTTACGCTCAGAGAAGCTCATCCTTACCTCAGATAACCCTCGTACAGAGAAGCCTGAGACCATCATTCAGGAGATGCTAGATGGACTTTCCTCCAGCGAACAGAGTCGTACACTCAAGATTACTGATCGTGCTGAAGCTATTCGCACTGCGACTATGCTTGCGGATCGGGGAGATATAATCCTCGTTGCAGGTAAGGGGCACGAGACGTACCAAGAGATCAATGGAGAGCGTCACCACTTCGATGATCGAGAGGTAATCAAAGCTCAGTTCGCACAAGAAGTTTAACCCTACCTAACGTTAGAGTATGATTTATCATTTATTTGACTTTCTCACACGCCAAGGGATTGTTTTCCCTTTCTCACGCCTCTTTACCTACGTCTCTTTTCGTGTAGGGCTCGCGGTTATTCTGGCACTCTTAATCAGTACAATCTTAGGGAGTAAGCTCATCAAGTACCTCCAGCGTAAACAGATCGGCGAACTCGTACGTGACCTTGGACTAGAAGGTGAGCAGGCGAAAAAAGGTACGCCTACGATGGGGGGGATTATCATTATTCTCGCTATCCTCATCCCGACGCTACTCTTTGCCCGTCTTGATAATATCTACATCATCCTTATGATTGTGACTACGGTCTTGATGGGGCTACTGGGCTTCGCTGATGACTACATCAAGGTTTTCAAGAAGGATAAGAACGGGCTGAAAGAGCATTACAAGATCTTTGGACAGGTGTTCCTTGGGCTAATTGTAGGTGTGACGCTTTACCTTAGCCCTTCGGTGGTCATCAAGCGCAATAGTGAGGTCATACGTGAGGGGAATGCTCGTGAGATTCGTTTTGAGACGACGGACACGAAGAGCTTTCAGACCTCTGTCCCCTTCGTTAAAGATAATAACCTTGATTACTCTGAAATCCTACCAATTGATGACCCTGCGGTGAAGAAAATCGTTGGTGTCACGATCTTTATCATGATGACGGTGTTTGTTGTCATGTTGCTCTCCAACGGCGTAAATCTCACCGATGGCGTCGATGGATTAGCCTCAGGCTCCTCTGCCATTGTGGGCGTTGTGCTTGGCGTCTTAGCCTACGTCTCCTCGCACCACGATATGGCAGGCTATCTCAATACGATGTTTATCCCTGGAGCAGAAGAACTGGTAATCTTTGCCTCGACACTTGTCGGTGCAACAATTGGTTTCCTCTGGTACAATTCTTATCCCGCGCAGGTCTTCATGGGCGATACGGGTAGCCTTGCTCTTGGTGGAATCATCGGGGTCTTTGCCATCCTGATCCGCAAGGAGCTGCTCCTGCCGATCCTCTGTGGCATATTCATTGCCGAATTTACCTCCTCGTTCATCCAGCGTTTCTATTACAAGTTCACACGAATGCGTACAGGCACAGGAGTGCGTGTTTTCAAGATGGCTCCCCTGCACCATCACTTCCAGCTGCCTGGTGGGACTGCTGCCAACAGTCTATTAAAAAAGCCCGTGGACAAGATACCTGAAGCTAAGCTCACGATGCGCTTCTGGCTGGTTGGAATTATTCTAGCCGTCCTGACCATTGTTACGCTTAAAATCCGCTAGGCTCGGATGGCATGATCCAGATAGGAGATAAGATTGTCAGCCAGGATATTTTTGATGTCCTCTTCGCTTGTGACTATGCTGCGTGCAAAGGTGCTTGCTGTGTAGAGGGAGAGAGTGGTGCGCCCCTTGATCCAGGTGAAGCAGACCAGCTGCGCAAGTACCTGCCCCTCGTCGAACATTTGCTTTCTCCCCAGGCCAAAGCCATTATTGCCGAGCAAGGCGTGAGCTATCTCGATGAAGATGGAGACGAAGTGACCTCGATCGTGCATGGGAAAGACTGCGTCTTCACCACTTATGACGAGCATGGGAACTGTAGGTGTGCCTACGAAATGATCTATTACGAGGGGAAGAGTGACTTCATCAAGCCGATTAGTTGCCAGCTTTATCCGATCCGCTTGACACGCTACAAGGACTTTACGGCCGTCAATTACCACAAGTGGTCCATTTGCAAGTGCGCCCTAAAACGAGGAAAACAGCTACAGCTCCCCGTCTACAAATTCCTAGAGGGTCCGCTCACTCGGGCCTTCGGTGAGGAATGGTACGCCCAGCTTGAGGACGTCGCTCGCCTGCTACAAGAAGAACAACCCGAAGGAAGCTCAATAAAGTAGCAGAGACTAGTAGCTTAAACCAAGAAGGAAATCTAGCACCAGCAGAAAGGTCGGTAAGCCAGAAAAGGGAAGTCGGAAATAAACTTAGAGCGCAGACTCCAGCAAGAAGTTCGGGCAACAACATCAAAATCATGCTCATCTTTTTAGAAGTATGATTTTGATGTTGTTGCCCGACTTTTTCATCTATCATTTACCTCCTACGAATTTATTAGGTACTTTCTGGAAAATTATTAGGTAAATTTCAAAAATTATTAGGTACTTTTTCCCGATTGATAAGGTACATTTTCTTGATTGATAAGGTACATTTGGAAGCATGGTTAGCCACTTCGTTCATCTTGTTTAGTTATTTTCTGTAACACAGTAAGTTACGAAGGTGTGGAAACAGGATGAGTTTGTGGCAAAAGTAGAATGTATTTAGGATGAGAGTAGAGTAACCTTAATGTAGAAGCAGAGTGTATTCGGACTAAAGGCAAAGTGTGTTTGAGATGGATATGAGGCAAGGTTGGTTAGGAATTGAAGAGTACTTAGGGCGGAAGTAAAGTAAGTTTTATAGGAATATAGAGTAAACTTGAGCCGAAAGTGGAGTACGTTCAGGATAGAAGTAGAGTGAGTTAGAGGGGAAAGTAGAGGAAGATTGAGAACGAAGTAGGATAAATTTGTGGTGCGATAGAGTGAGTTAGAGGGGGAAGTAGAGGAAGATTGAGAACGAAGTGGGGTAAATTTGTGGCGAAGATAGAGTGAGTTAGAGGAGGAAGTAGAGTGCTTCTTCAGCCGTTTTAGGGGTACTTTGGGTCGTTAAATTTGTTTATTCTCATAAAATGCAAGGAGCGTGACACTCGGTCGAGTACCACGCTCCTTGCGTTTTATGAGAAATAACGATATGTCGCTTTGCTCTTATTCTTTGACTTCCCAATAAGGATCCTTCATCAGGATATCCTCGAGCGAGCGGATACCAGGCTTCTGCGCCTTTACTTCTTCAATCTGTTGCGTGACCGCTTCGTCGTAGCTGATGTCCGCAACATCTCGAATTACCCCGAAGGCAACAGGCATCTCATCTCCCGTCGTCCCCATCATCGCGAGCATCGTATGCAGTGTGGGGTCTACTTCGTGAGCATCGTGTGTCAAGACATCGTCCAGCGTGTACCCATCCTCACCAATGGTCACAGCCTTTAGACGTAGGCCATCGAGGACAATTCCCTTGTTCTTCTCCTTGCCAAAGACCATCTTCTCGCCGTGGCGTAGGGTGATCGAACGATCGTCACGCACTTCACGCTGTGAGACGCCCTTGTGGGTACCATCGTTGAAGATTACACAGTTCACTAGTACTTCTACTACAGAGGCTCCCTTGTGACGGGCGCTTTCGAGCATACATTGCCCAAGGAGCTTCATGTCAATGTCCAGCGAGCGTGCGAAGAATCGTCCGCGTGCACCGAAGCAAAGTTCTGCTGGGATGAACGGATCCTCCACCGTGCCGTAGGGCGAACTCTTAGAGACAAAGCCTCGGGCGGAAGTCGGGGAGTACTGTCCTTTTGTTAGCCCATAGATACGGTTATTGAAAAGAATGAAGTTCAGATCCACATTACGCCTTATGGCATGGATGAAGTGGTTACCACCAATGGCGAGGCTATCACCGTCCCCTGTGGCAATCCAGACACAAAGGTCAGGGCGTGCCGTTTTTAGTCCAGTGGCAATAGCAGCTGCACGACCATGGATGGTGTGGAAGCCATAGGCATTCACATAGTAGGGTAGACGTGATGAACAGCCAATCCCAGAGATGACAGCTGTCCTCTCTGTTGGGATGCCGAGGTCAGCCATAGCCTTCTGCAGGGTAGCAAGCACCCCATGGTCTCCACAGCCTGGGCACCAGCGTACGTATTGGTCACTCTTAAAGCTCTTGGCGTCTAACTTAACGCCACTTTCTTGCGTATCCATTACTGTTACTCCTCGATAAGTTTAATGAAATCTTCGACTAGCTGGGAGAGGACAAAGGGTTGCCCTGTCACCTCATTGTGTTGATGAGGTGCAAAGTCGGGAATAATGCCCCGTAGGTAGCGTGCGAACTGACCGCTGTTTTGCTCGGCAACAACGACCTTTTTATAGCGACGTAGTAGTTCCTCTGTGTTGAGTGGAAGTGGATTGATGAAGCTGAAGTGCAGGTGTGCAATCTTATATCCACGCTCGCGTACCTTGTGCGTAGCTTCGTAGAGGTGTCCGTATGTACCGCCCCAGCCTACTACGAGGAGCTCTGCATCCTGATCCCCTTCTATCTCGAGCTGGGGTATACAGTTAGCGATATAGTCTACCTTCTCCTGACGTGTCTTGACCATGAGAGCATGATTATCAGCATCTGTACTGATAGCGCTGGTCGTATAATTCTTCTCTAGACCACCGAGGCGATGCTCGAAGCCTGGAGTACCAGGGACAGCCCAATAGCGGACCTTGGTCTCTTGATCGCGGAAGAAGGGCTTCCAGTTCTCAGCTGTGACCCCTTCGGGAAGCTTAGAAACGTAGTTAGGTTCGATTGTAGGAAGACTATTTAGATCAGGTATACGCCATGCTGAGGAGCCGTTGGCGATGAAGGAATCGGTGAGTAGGATGACAGGAGTCATATGCTCTACTGCGATCTTGGCAGCCCAATAGGCATAGAGGAAGCAGGTGTCGGGGGTCGTAGCAGCTACGACTGGCATGGGAGCCTCGCCATTACGTCCATAGAGCGCCTGCATGAGGTCGGTCTGCTCGCTCTTGGTAGGTAGACCAGTTGAAGGACCACCTCGCTGTACGTCGATGATCACTAGTGGAATCTCTGCCATCACAGCTAGACCAGTAGCTTCACCCTTTAGAGCCAGCCCTGGGCCAGAGGTTGTTGTGACTGCCAAGTCCCCAGCAAAGGAAGCTCCAATAGCAGTACAGATACCTGCGATCTCATCCTCTGCCTGCACGGTCTTTACCCCGAGCGCCTTGTGCTTAGCGAGCTCATGAAGGATATCCGTAGCAGGAGTGATGGGATAACTACCGAGGAAGAGGTCTAGGCCAGCGCGCTCAGAGGCGGCGATTAGACCGTAGGCGGTTGCCTTGTTCCCATTGATGTCGAGATAGCGACCTGGGATTGGCTTCTGCGTCTCAATGCGGAAGATGCTTGCAGAAGCATGTGTGTTGTGCCCGAAGTCATAGCCATGATTAAGTGAGGCTATGTTGGCATCACGCAGGGCAGGTTTCTTGCCGAACTTACGGTCGAGGAACTGCTCAGCAGGACCTAATGGACGATCACAGAGCCAACAGATTAGCCCTAGAGCAAACATGTTCTTACAGCGCAGGGCGGACTTAGCATCCAGCCCGAAGTCCTTCAGCCCTTCCTTGACAATGGAGGAGATAGGGGCAGGGATGACTTGTTGAGTCTTCAGACCAAGTTCCTCAAACGGCTCCTCGGTGATGTACTCTGCCTTACGGAGGTCATTGGCAGTGAAGGAATCGGTATCAATGATGATGATCGAGTCCTTCTTGAGATAGCCCACACTGACCTTGAGTGCTGCGGGGTTCATAGCCACAAGGATGTCGGCTCGTTCCCCAGGGGTGCGTACTGCACGAGAGCCAATCTGTACCTGATAGCCCGAGACACCACTGAGTGTACCTTGTGGCGCTCGTATCTCGGCAGGGAAGTCAGGGAAGGTCGAGATGGTGTTCCCCGTCATGGCGGAAAGATCAGAGAAAATTGTCCCCGTCAACTGCATACCATCACCCGAGTCTCCAGAGAAACGGATGACGATGTCTTTGAGCGTTTTGACCGCTTTCTGTTCGTCCATAGTTGTTTATATGTCGTGTATGTGTCTTTGCAACACGAACCCGAGCTCCCGTGAGGGAGCTATATCCATGTAGATTACCGTTAAGTGACCGGGTTCGTCCAACGCTGACATTCTGTTTGCATCTAATGTGCTTCACAAAGCTAATGAATAAAGTACATCTAAGCAAATTAATCTATTGGCTAGCCTCGAAACATAATTATATCTGTATTTCAGTGGGAAACTCTCCAATATGGATATCCCTTTGTGCATAATAATTAACGTTTCTAGGCTGTAACCTTTCTAATCTAGACCTTACATACTATAAGCCCTACTAACCCTTTTCTGTTATGCTTTATCCTCCGACTTTTGAGGTTGATTGCTAGTAAATTGTATGGATTAGGTATAGTCCTTGGGCTTCACTTGTGAGTTCATATTGATTGACCTCTTTTGGTATCTCATCTAGATGTGGTGTAATTCGCTCGTATCTAAAATGTTGTATTGCTTTCTGAAAGTACCTGTTACGAGTTATGGTAACTCGCTTCGACAAGTTATGGTAAGTCGTTCAAACGAGTTGTGGTAAGTCGCTACAGAGAGTTATGGTAAGTTATTGAGACGACTTACCATAACTCGTCACTCTTCCCTATAAGAGGCTTATAAAGAGGCTATTACAACGGGTTCCAATTCTGGCTATGCCTTTACCGCTGGGGAGATGTATAGTAGACTATAACTTCTTAATAATAAGCCTGCTAATTGTTCCCATAGAAACATTATGCCTCACTCTAAATCCAGTAGAGCAGGTGTATATGTTACAGCAGAAATGTTGTCTTGAGGGGTGGTTTTGGTCTAGCTTTCTTAGGGGAAACTAGAGATGTCCTATTGCTCTGAGTAGATCGTTTGGCGCATCGGGATGATACCACTGTACCTCGGGATCTCGTTTCCACCACGTTAGCTGCTTGCGAGCATAGTGGCGGCTATTGCGCTGGATGAGGCGAATAGCTTCGTCAAGAGGGATTGTGCCATCGAAGTAGGCAAATAGTTCCTTATATCCCACCGTATTCAGAGCATTCAGGTGACGATAGGGGTACACTGCTCGAGCCTCAGCCTCCAGCCCCAATGACATCATCTGAAGTACCCGCTCATCGATGCGGGCATACAGATCCTCACGCTCTCGGGTTAAGCCCACCTTGATGATATCGAAAGGGCGAGACTTTGCCTGCCCTGTATGGAAGGAAGAAAATGGTCGCCCCGAGGAGAGGCAGACCTCGTAGCCATGTAGGACACGCTTGTAGTTCTGGCGATCTACTGTAGCATAGTAGCTAGGGTCAAGGTGCTCCAGTTCGGAGAGGATAGGAGCTAGCCCCCCCGTCTCATAGCGATGCCAGACCTCTGTCCGAATAGCAGGATCCACGTCGGGTATCTCATCGATACCTCGGCATACAGCATCTATGTACATCATCGAGCCACCCGAGAGGAGCTGAATAGGGTGGTCAGAGAAGAGTTTTTCTAGCAGATGTAACACGTCGACCTCGTAGCTGGCGGCACTATATCCCTCAGTGACACTGTGCGTCCCTACGAAGTAATGAGGCACAGCAGCCCGCTCCTCTGGAGTCGGGGCTGCTGTGCCTATAGGTAGCTCACGATAAATCTGTCGGGAGTCTGCCGAGAGGATGGTACAGCCTAGCTGGCTAGCGAGCTGTACGCCTAGAGCGGTCTTCCCTACGCCCGTAGGGCCTAGGAGCACTACGAGCGTAGGACGCAGGTCTCTAGTAGAGGCTCTCTGCATCAGCTATATCGAAGCCTTCGAGGTCGATATCACCCTCGTCGATGGAGTCCTCTTCTAGGCTATCCTCATCCCACACCTCTCCCGAGGCTGGAGCGACAGAGCGAGAGGCGGCCACATCTATGGAGGCAAGTTGCTGAGGAGCCTTGCCCTCTGAATGGGTGATGATGGGCTTGTCGAGGCTCTTCCCTGGGATCATCTCTACGAGCTCGATGAAGAAACCTCGCTCAGAGAGCATATCGAAGACGAAGAAGAGGTGCTGCCCCTTGTGATCAAGTAGCTCCTCAAGGGGGGTACTCTCCATCAGATAGCTGTCGTACTCGGAGCCCATCCCCATATCCATCATCGTGACCTCCTGTTCCTTCTGCCAAGCTTCGTCGCAGATGTGGAAGGTAGTCAGCTCATCATGGGCATAGCCTACCGCATCGAGGATGAAATCATTCAGCTCGAGGAATGTGGCTTCGGAGTCAATCTGTAGCTCTCGCTTGAAGTAGTCGTTCTCATCGGAGAGCATTAATAGACGATAGATCATTCGGAAATCGGTATACTAAGGGTGAGTAATTACTTCGTAGCAGGGGTGAGGCGCAGATGGAGCTCATCGAGCTGCTCCTGATCAATAAGCGAAGGAGCATCGATCATCACGTCACGCCCAGCATTATTCTTGGGGAAGGCGATACAGTCTCGGATGCTATCCAGCCCTGCGAAGAGCGAGACGAAGCGGTCGAGACCATAAGCCAAGCCCCCGTGGGGGGGAGCACCATACTTGAAGGCATTCATTAGGAAGCCGAACTGCTCCTGAGCCTTCTCTGGCGTAAAGCCAAGTAGGTCAAACATACGTGCCTGGAGCTTGCTGTCGTGGATACGGATTGATCCACCACCGACCTCTACGCCGTTGATGACCATATCATACGCATTGGCACGTACTGCACCTGGATCGCTATCCAGTAGGGGAATATCCTCGGGCTTGGGCGAAGTGAAGGGATGATGCATTGCGTAGAAGCGTTGTGTCTCCTCGTCCCACTCGAAGAGCGGGAAGTCTACCACCCAGAGGCAGGAGAACTTCTTCTTGTCTCGTAGACCCAACTGTGAGCCCATCTCTAGGCGGAGCTCTGAGAGCTGCTTACGTACCTTCATAGCATCACCACCCGAGAGGATGAGGATGAGGTCACCAGCCTTAGCACCAGTCTCTGTGGCTAGGCTCTGGAGCGTCTCCTGCGTGTAGAACTTATCGACACTGCTCTTGACCGTACCATCAGTCTCTACACGGGCATAGACTATGCCCGAGGCTCCGACCTGAGGACGCTTCACGAAGTCCGTGAGTGCATCCAGCTGCTTGCGGGTATAGCTAGCGGCACCTGGCGCAACGATTGCTCCAATGTAAGCCGCGTTGTCAAAGACAGAGAAGCCATGACCCTGTAATACATTCTTCACCTCTACGAACTCCATGCCGAAGCGTGTGTCGGGCTTATCAGAGCCATAACGCTTCATTGCCTCATGCCAGCTCATACGAGGGAAGGGTATGGGGATATCCAGATTGAGCAGTTCCTTGAAGAGGTACTGCGTCATGCCCTCAAAGATAGAGAGTACATCCTCCTGCTCCACGAAGCTCATCTCACAGTCGATCTGTGTGAACTCTGGCTGGCGGTCGGCACGTAGGTCTTCATCACGGAAGCACTTCACGATCTGGAAGTAGCGGTCGAAGCCACTGACCATGAGGAGCTGCTTGAAGGTCTGAGGAGACTGTGGTAGGGCGTAGAACTGGTTAGGGTTCATACGTGAGGGGACGACGAAGTCCCGAGCACCCTCGGGGGTGGACTTGATGAGGACTGGGGTCTCTACCTCTAGGAAGCCTTCGGCATCGAGGTAGCGACGTACTGCTAGAGCGAAGCGGTGACGTAGCTCGAGGTTGGACCTCACACAGCTACGACGTAGGTCTAGGTATCGATACTTCATCCTGAGGTCATCACCTCCGTCTGTATCATCCTCGATCGTGAAGGGAGGTACCTCTGAAGGGTTGAGGATACGAAGGGAGGCAACGGCAATCTCAATATCGCCCGTAGGGAGTTTTGGGTTCTTGTTCTCTCGCTCGGAGACTGTGCCCACGATCTGGATTACATACTCACGTCCGAGCTTCTCAGCCTCGGCGACAAGTGCCTCTCCGACAACAGCCTCATTGAAGACGAGCTGTGTGATGCCATATCTATCTCTTAGGTCGATGAAGGTCATCCCCCCCATACGACGTGCCTTCTGAACCCAACCAGCGAGCGTCACCTGCTCCCCGACATTGCTGAGGCGCAGTGCGCCACAGGTAGTAGTACGATACATATCTATTGCTTCTCTTTTGTGGAGGAATAACCAGGTGAATAGTCTGTCCCTCGCTATGCTAAATGACGTTTATGGTACAAAAATACAAAGATTATGGGGAGAAGAGCCAAGTATAAAGAGATGTACATCTATTCACAAGTCTGATCACTAGGAGGGAAAGCTTATGGCTCTAGTGCTGACTATAACCTAGCTGTGGATTCTCTAAAGAGCATATGTAATTGTTGATGAGTCGATTATAAATAGTTGGTATCAGGGTACATATCGCAGTTACTCAGTAGGGTTGATTGCCATTGTAACTACTTGTACCTCGGGTGTTTGTGGGGATGTGTGACGAGTTACCATAAGTCGTAGTAGCGACTTACTATAACTCTCTGCGGAGAGTTACTATAACTCGTTTGAGCGAGTTACCATAACTTGCTGAAGCGAGTTACCATAACTCGTAGTGGGTACTTTTTGTTTATGATACAATGGTTTGATTTTGAGTGTATTATTTGACCTTTATCGGTGCGGAAAAAGTAGATGTTGATTGGGGGGAATTATGCGTATTTGAATATCCTATTCTTAACTACAAACGGGATAAACTTGCCATAACTCGTCTTTGTACATTATTAATTATATATAGTGTGTTCTTGTCTCTTCACAGAAATACGCTTCATTCGATATTGTATGTGGTATCCTCATGTAGTACATGCTAGTATGGGAGCGATGTCACCTCTTCGAGAGAGTCATGGTCAATCAGATTCGTTCGAGATTTACTCGTGCCTAGAGGATGTGCTGAAGGTGAGAAAGAGGAGGCTCTACAATCAGCTTCGTAAATGTGTAGGCTGAGCAAACTTCCCACCATCCACACTTATAAGAAATTAGGATTATCTTTACAACGTTATTCACATTACTAACTAAACAAGTATTGTAATCATGGCAAATTGTTCGAAGGGAAACTTCCTACTTGGCGTGCTCCTAGGAGCCGCAGCGGGTGCAGCCGCAGCGTATTTCTCTGATCGTCACCGTCGTGAAGCTTTCGCAGATAACTTCTCCAGCTCAATGGAGCGAGCACGCGACAGCATCGTCGAAGGGTACTACGAAGCTAAGGAACGCTACAACAGATACCGCAACAAACTCACAGAGGAGGCCAATGACCTACTCGAGGAGATCGAATCGTCTGACGAATAAGACCTCCTATGAGTGAGGAGACCAAGGTGGGGGGCGCACAGCGGTGCTCTGCTCGTGTGGCGAGGTTGCTATGCACCCTTCTCCCTGGTTGCTCCTTGATTAACTGACACAAGGAAACGATATGCAACGACACCACTCGGATCATTCCCCCATAAGTTTCATCAAGCATCTTACCCTGCTCTCTCGCCGGAGTATCGACTACTCTGTCCTCTCGGTAGGAGCCTTCTCGGGGCGTGCGCTGGCGACGGTCGTTACTTGGTGTATCCTCGGCTTCCTGCTCTTCCACCTGTTTCTATTCCTCAATATCGCTCTGGGGTTTGCTTTGGCTACTTGGAGTGAGAGTTCGCCTGCGTTAGGATTCCTTTATCTCGGTGGGGGGTATGCAGTGCTTGTCCTGCTTTTCCTCCTTGTAAGGCCACTCGTCAGTCGACGTATTCGCTCCTCTGTCGCTCGTGAGACTCTCCGACAGACAATGGCGCTGAATCATAAGATCGATGCCCTCCCATACGTCAATCGAGTGCCTTATAGGACATTTGCGAAGGAGCCAGACAGAGAGCCTGCCAATATCACGCTACAGTACGCACAGAACGAGACAATGATTGATATCGATCGAGCAGCTCGTGAGACAGTACGTGATAGTATTTATATTCGGAACTACTACCCAAGCCTTATTGCAGAGCAACTACGCAAGGAGACGATTGGCTATATCACAGATTTACCACTGATTGGGAAGGTCTTACAATTCCTCGGATCAAAGGATCCAACCTCAAAAGCTAAGCACAGGCATGCACAGCGAAGAGGACATGCTGGGAGGGGGGGAGCCCATCAATCTGAGGAAGGATACAAGAAATACCTCCCCTACGTGCGGATTGCTTGGGATTTTCTTCGCCCAACCCTGGTTGCATTGGCCATAGGTAAGGTTCAAGATGGGATCTTGGGGCTATTCCTTGGTAAGAAGAGTCGGAAGAAGTAAACGAGGAATACACACGATATATTTAGATACATGAAGAAGACCATTGTAGGGATAGGAGAGATTCTCTGGGATATTTTCCCTGATCGTAAAGCGCTGGGAGGAGCTCCTGCAAATTTTGCTTACCACTGTAAGAATCTTGGACATGAGGCTTATGCCGTGAGTGCCATTGGGCGTGATACTCTCGGACAAGAGATCAAGCAGGAGCTAGAGTATAAAGGTCTACCAAGCATACTTCAGGAGGTAGATTACCCAACGGGACGGGTACTCGTGACTCTAGGAGCAACGGGGAGTGGCAACTATGAGATACAGGAGCAAGTCGCGTGGGATCACATAGCCTTCACAAGAGAGCTAGAGGAGCTAGCTAAACGAACCAATGCTGTGTGCTTTGGCTCGCTTGCTCAGCGCTCAGAGGAGACAGCGAACACCATCCATCGCTTCTTTGAGGTAATGCCTCAGGATAGCATCAAAATCTTTGACATTAATCTTCGCCTTAGCTATTATAGTGAGGCTCTTATCCGAGATAGCCTACAACATGCCACTATATTGAAGCTCAACGATGAGGAAGTCTCTACCATTTCTCAAGTCCTTCATCTGGAGGGATCCATTGAGGCAATCTGTCACCAAGTCTTGGAGCAATTTAATCTAGACTCCGTTATCTTGACACGCGGTGCCTATGGGTGCAATATCTATTCCTCACAGGGTAGTACGTATCATCCCTCAAGAGAAATCTCGGTAGTGGATACTGTAGGAGCTGGGGATTCGTTTACAGCTGGATATATCTCAGCCCTACTGGCTGGACGAGAGCGTCCTGATGCCATTCGTTTTGCCACGGAGCTTGCTGCCTATGTGTGTACTCAGCGTGGTGCGATGCCGACTATCCCAGAGGCTTACCAGAAGTGGCTTGATACATAGACTGAGGAGGTATACTTGGAGTACTCAGAATAATATGGCTATTTCCTAGAGCTGTAAGGTAAGAAAGTATAAAGCAGATATGGCCATCTCTCCCGAGATAGCCATATCTTTAATTTATCACTTAAACGGTTTACTATTTACAAGAGCTTTGCTATCAAAAGCCATATCACTCTCACTGCACAAAGGTAGAGCTAACTCGGAGGGGCAACAATACCTACATATCATGATTATTTAGTGTTTATATACCTAATAAAGTGGATTGTATAGGGGGCTATTAAGCTCTACCTTTGTCTCAGTGGTCAATGGATGACCACCTTCTTAACCCTCTTATTTATCGTATTTCATCTAATGAACTCCTATAAACATCTCCAAGGACAAGCCTTCACTACTCCTGTCTCTGCTCATTCCAAGATGAGCGATATCATCACGGGTAGCCCGATTGCATTGCTCATCATTACCCGCTTTGGCATCCCATTAGGGTTTGGAGACAAGAGCATTGGTCAGCTTTGCTCGGAGTACGGTGTAGACACCCGGACGCTGCTACTGCTGGTGAATAGCTCCATACTAGATGGCTACGATCCATCGACTGAGCAGATAGCCTCTGTGCACCTAGACAGCTTGATTGCCTACCTATCTAACTCACATGCTTACTTCTTAGATTTTCGTCTCCCCTTGATCCGGCAGCGTCTCCTTTCTGCAATCTCCAATTGCCCACAAGAGTTGGCTTATGTTATCCGCCGTTTCTTTGATGAGTATGTAGAGGAGGTACACAAGCATATGAACTATGAGGATCGTACAGTTTTCCCTTATGCTCGTCGTCTAGCTGCTGGTGAGCGAGATGAGCATTACAATATTGGAATCTTTAGTAGACGCCATGACCAGATCGAGCTGAAGATTACTGAGCTAAAGAACCTTCTCATCAAGTACTACACTGCTCCCAGTGGCTATGAGCTAACCTCTGTGCTGCATGATATCTTCAGTGTAGAAATTGACCTTGCTGCACATAACTATATTGAGGATGTGATCTTCACACCCTATATTCAATACCTTGAGAGCAAGACCGCCTAGGCCATGGCTCCATCATCCGATCGCTTAAATGGTTACCCCAATCAAGATAGCAATAGCCGAGCCCTTCTCTATCGTACGAGCAGGCCTTGAGGCTCAGCTACGTAAGCTCTTTCACTATAAGGCTCAGATCATAAACCTCTTGGATGAGAATAGGAGGGAATGGCAAGATGTGGCTGCAGTCATCTCTGCTGATATCTTTGTCTTGAACCCACTACTCACAGGCTCCAATCCTCGGTTATATCTGCCAAACCTTCCCTATGAGACTAAGCTGCTTGCTCTATGCTATGGTCCGTATGACCCAGTATTTCTCAAGGAGTTCGATGGTGTCATTAGTCTCTCCGATACGGCTCTACAGATCTCCGAGATAGTCGATCGACTACTCCAGAGTGAGAATACGATTCCTAGCTCTAGCTCTGATTCGCAGAGTCTAACTCCACGTGAGCGTGAGATTATTATCTGCGTGGTAAAGGGAATGACTAACAAAGAGATTGCAGCACAGCTTTTCCTCTCTACGCATACCGTCATCACACACCGACGTAATATCTCGAAGAAACTCCAGATACATAGTCCTAGTGGTCTAACAATCTATGCAATCATGAATAAACTTGTTGAGCTCGAAGATATCAAGTCGGAGCTCTAGCTTCTCTCTTCTCTCCGTAAATCTTTAGCCCTATTCTCTCACAGAGCAGTGAGGGAATGGGGTTAATTCTTTTCTTGATTTGTCCTAAAGAGAAGGCTTACTCATGGGAAGAGTAGGACGTTAAGGTGAAAGCGGATACTCGTTCTATCTAAAGCTAAGGGGATGAATCTAAAGAGAGGGAATCAATAGTGATGCTTGTCATCAAAGGGGCTAGTAGAGTAAGGCTATCATGATGTTATTGTGATGCTATGGTGATGAATGAGGGCGAAGTCAGCGGATAGGTTGGTTAGGTGAAGAGGCTAGGGGAGTGATTGGTAAAAAGTGAGGCTGTGTCATGATGAACATGACACAGCCTCTTACTTAATATTTGGTGCCTTAGTAGGCGAAGGGATGACTACTTACGAGCCTTACCCTTGGTAGCCTTGGCAGGAGCCTTCTTCACAGGCTGAGCAGGAGCCTCTGTTACTGCTACTGGAGTGAAGTCAATAGACTCAATGAGGGCAGTGAGGTCACCAAGAGTCGGAGAACCTACATCCAGTGTGCCATCTTCGATAGCTGTATGCTTATCCTCCATCTTCTGCTGGTAGTAGAGGCTGCTCAGGATGCCCTTTGCACCTCCATCTGGGTTAGCCTTGTAGGCTGCTTCTAGAGCGGGGATAGCAGCTTTGAGCAGGTTGTCTGCTGTGGCAGCTTGTGCCTGTGTGAGGTTGGAGAGCTCATAGAGCTTAGCTGCAGAATTGTAGAGAGCCTGACCGAGGTATAGGTTGGCATTGAAGTCTGTAGGATTAGCCTTCGCTGCCTTGTAGTACCATGAGAGAGCCTTCTTCAGGTCTGTTTGTTCGTAGAGGTTACCCGTCATCAGCAGAGCCATAGCATCGTTAGGATTAGTAGCGAGCTTGCTCTCTAGATACTTGACTGCTTCGTCTTGCTTGCCTTGCTTCTGGTAGATAGAGACGATGTTTGCTACGAAGTAAGGTACTTCAGGAGCGATCTTGTCTCCCTCGATGAGGATAGGGAATACGCCAGCTGTGTCCTGATTGGCTAGATAAGAAGCAGCAACCATCTGTAGGAGTTCCTTCTTATTTGTAGCGATGTCTCCAAACTTCTTATTCAGCTCAATGGCCTTAGCATATTCATTGGCTGTGTAGGCTGAAGCGATGGCGTAGTAAGCGACATTCATAGAGTTGGAGTCAATCTCTGATACAACCTTGTCATCAGCAAAGAGAGGAGAACGCTTTACTTCGAGGTATTTCCCGAAAGCATCTGCAGCTTCAGCATACTTCTTCTGATCGAAGTAGAAGGAGCCAGCATTAAGGAGCTGTTGATAGTCGGCAGGTAGTGCTTCCTTGACCTTCTTGGCATACTTGAGCTTCACCTTGCCATCAACGGGCTGACTCTCGATGGTATATACCTGAAGCCAAGCTGGGATAACGTTTGCTAGGGCAACGTACATGGGAACCTTGTCTGCCCCTTGATCGAGGATGGACTTCTTCTGCTCGACATTGAAGTTTTCCCTTTCAACTAGCCCTGCTACGTACCAAGTGTAGGGATCATTCTTGGTCTCGTCATTTGCTAGAGCCTCCTTGATGAGACGGCGTGCTTCGGCAAAGTCTGCCTTATCACCCGATCCAGCTATCTTTTCAGCAGCCTTGACGTTGGATACTTGTGCGAAAGCTCCTGCTGTGGTCATCAGACCGAGCGCCATAGCGCAAAGTAGTTTCTTCATTGCGGTTTCTATTATAGGGTTGTGTATATTAGTTGTTCAGCTCCTCATCCATAGCTCGTGCTACGAATTCATCTGGGAGCTGGTTCGTTTCTTCTGTTGTTAGGACTTCTGTTGTGTCCTCTGCTGTATCTTCCTGTTCTTCTTCGGTGAGGACTCGGCATACAGAGGCGATTTCATCACCACGCTTCTTGAGGTCGATGATACGTACCCCTTGGGTGGCTCGTCCCTGTACACTGATGTCACGAGCATGGATACGAATGGTAATCCCACTGCGATTGATAATCATCAGGTCGTGCTCATCTGTGACAGCCTCGAAGGCAACAAGCTCACCGGTCTTGTCTGTTACATTCAGAGTCTTTACGCCCTTCGTGCCTCTATTGGTGATACGGTAGTCCTCTACAAGAGAACGCTTACCATAGCCATGTTCGCTTACGACGAGGATAGATTCCTCAGTATCAGGGGCTACGGAGATCATGCCAATCACCTCATCCTTGCCACCTTCATCAAGGGTCATCCCTCGTACTCCCATGGCATTACGCCCTGTGGCGCGCACAGTAGACTCGTTGAATCGTACCGCACGTCCGTGGCGGTTGGCTATGAGTATCTCGCTGTTCCCATCTGTTAGGCTGACGCCTACGAGACGGTCATCATCTCTGAGGTCAATAGCGATGACTCCGTTGGTGCGAGGGCGAGAATATGCCTCTAGGAGGGTCTTCTTGATTGTCCCCCGCTTCGTACAGAAGAGGAGGTAATGAGAATTGACGAACTCTGGATCCTTGGTCAAATTCTTTACGCAGATGAAGGCATTGACACGGTCACCAGTCTCGATATTCAGTAGGTTCTGTAAGGCACGACCCTTCGATCCCTTCGTCCCCTCGGGTATCTCATAGACCTTGAGCCAGTAGCAGCGTCCCATCTGAGTGAAGAGGAGCATCGTGCTGTGCATCGAAGCTGAATAGATGTACTCGATGAAGTCTTCATCTCGGGTATCACTGCCCTTTGCCCCTACGCCTCCACGTGCCTGAGTACGGAAGTCTGTGAGAGGGGTACGCTTGATGTAGCCTAGGTGCGAAATGGTGATTACCATCTCATCGTCGGCATAGAAGTCCTCTGGATTGAATTCCTCGGCAGCGTAGATGATTTCGCTACGTCGAGCATCTCCATACTTCTCTTTGATTTCTAGTAGCTCCTCTCGGATTAGGGCGGCGCGTAGATCCTTGTCTGCGAGCAGAGCCTCGAGGTGCTCTATCTCCTTCATCAGGTCAGCGTATTCGGCCTTTAGCTTTTCACGCTCTAGTCCGGTGAGGGCCCTCAGTCGCATATCCACAATAGCACGTGCCTGGATGAGGGAGAGGGTGAAACGCTCCATGAGCTTCTCTACGGCCTCCTGTGGTTCACTGGCTGCACGGATGATGCGGATTACTTCATCAATATTATCAACGGCGATAATCAAGCCCTCAAGGAGGTGTGCACGCTCCTTAGCCTTGTTCAGGTCAAAGACTGTACGGCGGTAGACCACATCGTGACGATGCTCGATGAAGAGCGAAATGAGGTCACGTAGGTTCAGTAGCTGTGGACGTCCCTTGACCAGTGCAATGTTGTTGACGCTGAACGAGCTTTGTAGTGCCGTCATCTTGTAGAGCTTATTCAGGACAACGCCCGAATTAGCATCACGCTTGATGTCGATGACAATGCGTATCCCCTTACGATTGGATTCGTCGGAGATACCTGATATACCCTCGATCTTCTTCTCTGTAATCAGGTCAGCGATGCTCTTGACCAGCTCGCTCTTATTTACCTGATAAGGGATCTCGGAGACGATGATACGCTCGTGATTATTGTGCTCCTCGATCTCACAGCGGCTACGGATAACGATGCGACCACGCCCCGTCTCGAAGGCTTCCTTCACCCCAGCATAGCCGTAGATGAGTCCACCTGTGGGGAAGTCTGGGGCCTTGACATAGTGTGCCAGACCAGCAGCGTCAATATCTCCACGATGGTCGATGAATGCTACGCAGGCGTCAATCGATTCCCCGAGGTTATGCGGAGCCATATTTGTGGCCATCCCGACGGCGATACCAGCAGCTCCATTGACTAGGAGGTTAGGGAATCGGGTGGGGAGGACGGTAGGCTCAAGGCGGGTGTCATCGAAGTTTGACTGGAAGTCCACCGTGTCCTTATCGATGTCACGGAGCATCTCGGCGGCGAGCTTACCCAGACGAGACTCTGTATAACGCATGGCTGCTGGAGAGTCACCATCGATAGACCCAAAGTTCCCCTGTCCTTCGACTAGCGGATAGCGTAGGTTCCATGGCTGAGCTAGGCGCACCAAGGTACCATAGACGGAGGAGTCACCATGTGGGTGATACTTCCCCAATACTTCCCCTACGGCATTAGCACATTTACGGGTTGGTTTGTCAAAGGTGTTACCCGTCTCATTCATCGCATAGAGTACACGACGATGTACGGGCTTAAAACCATCACGTACATCAGGAAGGGCACGAGAGACAATGACCGACATAGAGTAGTCTATGTAGGCTGTCTTCATCTCGTCCTCGATGTTGATGTCTATGATTCTGTCTTCTCGATCCAGCATTCTAGTTTATACCACTATTATATGATGACGTATGGACATATCCAGTGATGGTACGCCCTAACAAGGCTCTAAGATACTACATTTTGCCCAAATACCGAGCGCCACGTCAATTGGGAGCCAAGACATGCGCCTATGAGTATCTATACATGCTGATCAACAGGCTTCTTTGATCGCCCTATGTATCCTCAAAAAACGTTATGATGGTAAACCGAAGTTCACTATCATAGCGAACTTCGGTTTACCATCATAACGTTTTTCCTCGACCCATGCATGGCATGCTTTTAGCCTCTCTCATAAGTATGTAGCCTAAGTGCTATCTTTATGCGAACAAAGAGTTACTCATTAGCCATAAAACAAGATGAAAGAAAGACTAGAAACGGATCGTCTCATCCTACGCCCTTGGGTTGAAAGCGATGCAGAGGCTCTATACAAGTATGCTAAGAATCCCAATGTGGGTCCAATCGCAGGTTGGCCTCCGCACGCAAGCATTGAGGATAGTCGGGCAATTATTCAACACGTGTTGTCCTGGACAGGTAACTATGCTGTAGTCCTGAAGAAAACAATGGAGCCTATAGGGTCTTTCGGTATCATGACGCCAGAGACGGGTGCTACAGTCGAAGGTCTTACTGACCGAGAATATGAGTTTGGGTACTGGATAGGGGAGCCCTACTGGGGACGAGGATTCATGCCCGAGGTCATCACAGAGGCGCTATGCTATGCATTCGAGGAATTAAAGGCTGAGGCTATTTGGTGTGGGTATTACGATGGTAATGCAAAGTCCCAGCGTGCGCAACAGAAATGTGGCTTTAGGCACCAATACACTCGTCAGGGCGTCTCTGTTCCCCTCCTCGGAGAGATAAGGACAATACACGTTACATGCATTACGCAGGGAGAATGGCGGGAGTCTGAAGAAGCAAAGAAAAAGGAATAGAGGACTCCTCTATTCCTTGCCTGTATGACCGAAGCCTCCGTGTCCTCGGTCGGTGTCGGATAGCTCTGTTGTCAGTTGCCATTCGACCACCTCATGTCGAGCTACTACCATCTGTGCTATACGCTCTCCATCCTGAATGGTGAAGGGCTCATTGGAGAGATTGATAAGTGGGACACGAAGCTCACCACGATAGTCTGCATCTATCGTCCCTGGGCTATTGATCACTGTAATGCCATGCTTCATGGATAGGCCACTACGAGGTCTGATCTGTGCTTCATAGCCCAGAGGAAGCTCCATATAGAGCCCGGTGGGAATGAGTGCCCGTGCCAAAGGCTCTAGGACAATGGGGCTAGGGAGACAGGCACGAAGATCCATCCCTGCTGCTCCTAGCGTAGCATAGGCAGGGAGCTCATGTGGGGATGTGTTGATGATCTTTACGGATAGCATAATGAAAGATATGAGGGTGAATAAGCGGGCTACTTGGTAGCATGTGCGGGTTCGGGATCTTTCCAATCGCCATGCTCCTTAATTAGGTTGATGAGGTGCTCTACGGCTTGTGCCTGTGGGACGCCTTTTTTTATGCACTCTTGTCCCTTATAGAGGTCGATCTTCCCTGGTGCAGCACCGACATACCCGTAGTCTGCATCGGCCATCTCGCCTGGCCCATTGACGATACAGCCCATGATGCCTATCTTCAGCCCCTTGAGGTGAGCTGTGGCTGCCTTGATTTCAGCAATCGTGTTCTGAAGGTTATAAAGTGTACGACCACAGCCTGGGCAACTGATGAACTCTGTCTTGCTCATCCTAAGGCGCGTAGCCTGGAGTATGCCGAAAGAGGTTTTCGTAATCTCATCTGCCGAGAGGTAGGGATTATCCAGGCAGAGTCCATTCCCCCATCCATCCAATAGGATGCTACCACAGTCCGCTGCCGCATAGAGTCTAAAGAGATCAAGGTCTGGAGTGCAATAGGTACGCTTGAGGAGAATGGGGTTCTTTACCCCCGCTCGGCGTAGCTGTGTGAAGCCCCACCGCCACTGGGCAACAGGGTTCTCACCTCTGCTCTCTAGCAGAATGAGTGTTTGTGGGGCATCAAGTAGGGTGTCTATGGTCTCTGGTGTAACATGACCACAGCCCACAATCAGGGTAGATACCCCAGCGATTGGCGTACCATTGGGGAGCTGGAGCTGCCCATGCTTAGTAAGGATAGCATCAGGACGTTGCTCCTGTGTATTGGGTGATGTCTTGGAGGAAATCTGTACGACAATAGGAAGGTTTGCGCCACCAAGAAACGAACCAATGGCAGATGTATTTCGCCGGGCATCACGGCATAGATTACGATATTCGCTCCAGGGAGGTAGTTTGCCCTCGGGTGGGCTCATAGTCTCTCGCTGGGCAATATAGTCTACCAGTGCACGTGCTACTGGTATTTCACATTCGGGTTCTTCGCTTAGGGAGACTCGGATGGTGTCACCAATGCCATCGGCAAGGAGTGATCCAATCCCTACGGCACTCTTGATACGTCCATCTTCACCTTCACCAGCCTCTGTCACGCCGAGGTGTAGTGGGTAGGCAGGATAACCCAATTCATCCAAACGTTCTACAAGTAGGCGCACAGCAGCGGTCATAACTACTGTGTTGGAGGACTTCATCGAGATCACGATGTCGTGGAAATCATGCTCACGGCATACATCGAGGTATTCAAGGCAACTCTGTACCATCCCTTCTGGTGTATCGCCATAGAGCATGACCATACGTTCGGAGAGCGAACCATGGTTCACCCCAATACGCAATGCACGCTTCAGCTCCTTTGCACGTTCTACGAAAGCACCAAACCGCTCGCATACCTGCTTATGCATCGCATTGTAGACCTCCTCATTCCACTCTACATTCCCCTTGCTGTCGACGTAATTACCGGGGTTAATACGTACTTTCTCAACGTGCTCAAGTGCGGTATCTGCTGCCGTGGGATTGAAGTGTATATCAGCGACGAGTGGGGTGGTGATACCTTTGGCTCGTAGGGCTTGATGGATGGCTCCGAGGTTCGTTGCTACACGTTTGTCTTGCGCCGTGTAACGCAGGTATTCAGCTCCAGCAGAGATGATGCGCTCGGCCTGTGCCACTGCCGCCTCGGTATCAAGGGTAGAGGCTGTGGCCATTGATTGTACTCGTACTGGATAGCCTGTACCAAGGGGAGTGTCTCCGATATGAACAACGACGGAGGAACGTCTACGATAGCGACAAGGAAGAGCACCTGTAGATGATGCTTGACTTTCGGACATGGGGTGGATCAGCTGTATGAAATAGTAAGCCCAGAAGGTGATAATCTACCTTCTGGGCTTACAACAAGTGGTAGTAGGATTAGTTCGTCTTATGCTTATACTGTAGCTGTGATAGCTCTTGGTTCGCCTTGACGACCTTCTCCTTGAGTGATTCCTTATAAGCCTCTAGGCGATGATATAGCTCCTCATCAGAGGTAGCCATCATCTGTACGGCCAGAAGGGCAGCATTCTCAGCGGCATTGATTCCTACAGTAGCCACAGGGATACCCGGAGGCATCTGTACGATGGAGTATAAGGCATCGACACCCTCTAGGCTAGCTTTGATCGGCACGCCAATCACTGGTATCGAGGTCATCGAGGCAATGACACCACAGAGGTGCGCGGCCATACCTGCAGCTCCGATGATGACCTTTACTCCTCGTTCCTTCGCTGTGGTAGCGAAGGCTTCTACTTCTTTGGGTGTGCGATGAGCGGACAATGCTAGTATCTCAAAAGGGATACCTAATGCATCAAGCCGGTTCGCTGCCTTCTCCATGATGGGCAGATCAGAGGTACTGCCCATGATGATACTGACTAGGGGAGTCACGCTAGCCTGCTATTAGCTTCGTGTAGTCAGCTGCACTGAGTAGGCTATCGAGGTCACTTGCGTTGGCAGGCTTAATCTTGATGATCCAGCCCTTGCCGTAAGGGTCGCTGTTGACTAGTTCTGGCTGATCCTCTAGTATAGGATTAAGCTCGAGGACCTCCCCTTCGATAGGTAGGAGTAGGTCGGAGACGGTCTTGACGGCTTCTATTGAGCCAAAGACTTCTTCTGCGCTTAGGGATTCACCCTCGGTGGGGACATCAACGAATACGATTTCGCCTAGCTCTCCCTGAGCGTAGTCCGTGATGCCTACATAGACAACGTCACCTTCGAGGCGTGCCCATTCGTGGTCTTTAGTGTACCGTAGTTCTTGAGGAGTGTTCATGCTCTTCTCTTTTGGGTTTATGAAGTTAGTTAAACTGCTATTTGTTTGAGTTCTTAGTAGCAAAGATAGCGAACATATTCGTAGCGCGTATCAATGGGAGGAATTTCTTCTCTTCCTACCTCTTTATAGTTGAATAGAGGCTCCCAAAGCGGCATAGGAGAGGGCTCCCTGAGGCAAGAATGTACGACCGCAGGAGGCGTCTAATTGCACTTTACGGCTAACCATGTAGTTGAGTCCGAAGTCCATACCATGAATAGGGGAGGAAGATGATCTGAAGGAGCCATAGTATTCAATGAAGCCGTTCAAGTCCCCGATAAGGTTGCAATACAGCTCTGCCGTAAGTAGGGCTGAGCGGAAACCATCGCGTGAGGCTACATTGTACACTAGAGCAATGTCACGGGTCAACTCATTTTCAAAAGCCAAACAGAGGTCTGGTGTCCATTTCTTCGTCTCTGCCCAACTATAATTCAGATACCCGACTAGGGTCATCTTTGGTATCCAACGCTCCCCTGAGAAGAGACCGAGCTTGGAGCTCAGTGTCACATCATCAAATGTCCATTGCCCACCACGTACATGATTGGTAGCACCCTCCAAACGTAGCTCCCAGTCCTTCACTAATCCGTAGCGTAGCATCAGCTCACTCGTTAGTCTCGTCCCCGAAGCGATACCGAATCCCCACTCGACTTGTAGGTGACGAGGGGGGAGTATGCCCACGCCCTCACTTTGGTCAGGGCGATCGGGGTCAATCCGCTCTGATTGCTGGGCGTTAAGTCCTCCTATCATAATGCAGACTAGGACAATAGTGCTTAGCCAGCGCATGGCGTATCTTATATTCATCTTATTCCTTTTTAGTCTGAGTTGCAAGCTCTATCTATTTCGGAGTTCAGTGCAATACCTACCCCTATTTTGCTTGTAAATATAGGAGAAAATAGATAAAGAGAGCGGGCGACCAGAATGCTCTTCTGATGCGCCCCCTCTCTTTAATACGAAGGGTGTCTGGAGAAGGTTAGATGCCTATCGCTGAGCCTCCCTCACCTTGCCCAGGGGTACTAGGTGCTGGGTTACTTGGCTTTGCCTTCTTCTTGGGTCGAGGTTTATGCTCTTCCTTTAGCACCTCAAGGGATAGGTTTTTAGCAATCAAGCGCATTTTCTTCTTTGGGAAGAAGCGTACAACCTGATGGGCGATGGAGGTTGCATCGACAGCCTCGAAAGTATCCATCATCTTCCCCGTGGCAATTGCCTTGAACGAACCTAAATCGGCAAGATCCACTGCTCGTCCTGCAGTTAGCTCCTCCTCGACGATGTCGTAGAGTGCAATCACGGCAGCCCGAAGGTCTGCGCGCGTGATCCCAGTGGTGCGGGTGATACGTCCCTCCACCTGCTCCCAAGTGGTACGGGGATGTTCTTCTTGGATGGCGTAAAAGACGGTCTGCCCTTTACGCTTGCCAACGTACAGTTTACGCTTGGCAATCTTGAATTTCAGTGCCATACTGATGAATAAAATTAAGTGGAAAATACATGCGGAGATGCTCGCCTGCACCTCCTTCATGACAAAGGTATAAAAGTTATCTTTAAGCCCAATAGCCCCCTCGACCTTCGGGCGATTACATGTAAAATTTGGCTCACACACCTTACTCCATATCTTCCTCGAGCCGTGTGTGGTTCAGGTACAAGGGCTGAGGGGAAGGTCGTGGAGTCACTCACCCCGCTAGCTTGCCCATGTGGAGAGGCAAAAAAAGCTATGATAGTGAACCGAGGAACACCATGATAGCGAACTAAGATTCGCTATCATGGTGTTTTTTACTCCCTCAGAATACCTTTAGATAGAGCTTCCCTAGAGCGGGCAAAATAGAGGATCAGAGCAGGTGGGGAAGAGAATCATTCCGAGGGAAAGAGTGATGTCCTCAGCAAGCAAAAATCATGTATCTTTGCCCGTATAATGAGTATTATAAGGTATTGAGCAGTGGGGATATGCCCAGAGAGGCTACCCCACATCGCTGGTTTATGTAAATATCCGTATGAAACGAAGTAAGACCAAAACGCTTGTCTCTGTTGCTCTCCTTTGCCTAGCCTCTATGGCAGGCCTAGAGGCACAACAGACCGTGGAAACATTCAACCCCGTACTCACGGCTACCCCCTCTCTGCAGATTACCCCTGATGCCCGTGCTGCCGGCATGGGTGAGCTGGGTACCTCCACAACACCAGACCCCTACGCCCAGTATTGGAATCCAGCTAAGTTTGCCTTCCTCAAGAGTGAAGCTGGACTATCGCTCAGCTACACACCTTGGCTCTCACGCCTCGTCTCGGACATCGCCCTGATGCACGTCGGGGGGTACTACAAGATCGGGGGTGAAGAGGGGACACAGGTCATCGGTGCTTCCCTGCGCTACTTCTCCATGGGCAAGCTCACGAAGTGGGATGCCTCTGGACGTAGCTTGGGCGAGGCTCACCCAAATGAGTTTGCCTTCGATGCCAGCTATTCTCGCAAGCTATCCAATGAGTTCTCGATGGCTGTTGCCCTACGATACATCCACTCTGACCAAGATGCAGGCAGGGATCATAGTCCAGGGAATGCCTTTGCTGCAGACATTGCAGGTTACTTACACAAGTACGTTACTGTGGGGAGTGCCGAGGCTCTGTGGACCTTAGGCTTCAACGTCCGTAACATCGGTACGAAGATTTCCTTCGATGGGGGGACAAACACGGCGTTTATCCCTACCAACCTTGGTATTGGTACGGGGATGCTTTACCCCATTGATGAGGTGAACTCCATCGCGCTTAACATAGAGGCGAACAAGTTACTCGTGCCAACGCCCACAATCGGTAATGCCCAGAAGGCTAAGGACTACAACAAGACCTCTGCAATCGCAGGTATCTTCAAGAGCTTCACGGATGCTCCTGGCGGATTCAAGGAAGAGTGGAGAGAGATTCGCTGGAGCCTTGGTGCAGAATACAACTATAATGATAAGTTCTTCGTGCGTGCTGGTTACAGCTATCTACACCCTACGAAGGGAAATCTCCAGGCATTTACAGCAGGGGCGGGCTTCCGTATGAAGGCTCTGCGTATCGATGCATCCTACCTTGTCTCAACCATCTCTGATAACCCTCTCGACCAGACGCTACGTTTCACCCTTGCCTTCGATATGGAGGGCATTCGTCAGCTTTTTAAGTAATTCACTCTATGCAGATACCTTACCGTATTGGTTTTGGCTACGATGTACACCGCCTAGAGGAGGGCTATGACCTCTGGCTAGGTGGTATAAAGATACCGTATGAGAAGGGGTTAGCAGGACATTCGGATGCGGATGTCCTCCTCCATGCCGTCTGTGATGCTCTACTCGGTGCTGCGGCACTCGGGGATATAGGGGTACACTTCCCTCCCACGGATATGGCTTATAAGGGAATCGATAGTAAGATCCTACTGAAGAAGACCTGCGAACTCATTCGTCAGGCTGGCTATGAGATCGGGAATATAGATGTGACAATCGTAGCTGAAGCCCCGAAGATTAACCCTCATATCCCCCAGATGAAGGCCGTAATGGCAGAGGTGATGGGACTAACATCAGGAGAGGTCTCCATCAAAGCTACTACGACGGAGCGATTGGGCTTTGTTGGTCATCGTGAGGGGATGGAGGCTTATGCTACGGCTCTTATCGTGAAGCGGTAATAGGGTAGAGTATCCCCCTCCGAAGTATGTGACTCCACACATCTAAGGAGTGATAGGCAGAGCCACAGAGGTGTATTTTACCTCTGTGGCTCTACTTTATTATCCACCTGTCTGAGGCTTGGATATAAGGATGCTGTTGAGAGAATAGAGGTATGCTCACGCCTAATATAGAGGCTTTGGTCAAGGAGATAGTAGCGATGGACTAGTAAAAATACAGGGGGAGAAGACAATATTTCTTTACCTTTGTAGTAGAGTAAGCCCTAGATGACAAGCAATGTCAGAGGGTTGTCTCTCGTAAGACCTGCCCTCGTGGTGGGATAGATGGGGCAATGTATGAGTCCCTCATTCTAGCTAAGATAGATAATGGCTGACACAAAACAGGCGATAAGCCAAGATCGTAAGCGGACGAACATCCTGCATAATAAGGAGCTTGCGCTGATCGCTTACCTCGTGGAGCGAATGCCTCGCTGGGTAACCTCGAACATGCTCACAGGCCTTGGGCTATGTGGTAATCTCTTTGTCGCCCTCGCGATGCTATTAGGTGCTCTGTATCATGATAGTACATGGCTTCTTCTTACCCCTGTGGGGTTTGCAATCAACTGGTTTGGTGACTCGCTAGACGGGCGATTGGCATACTATAGAGGACGACCACGTAAATGGTTTGGTTTCTGCCTCGATATTGTAGTGGACTGGATAGGGATCGTAGCCATTGGACTAGGGTACTATGCCTATGTACAGCCAGGTTGGAAGCTCGTAGGGTTCATCTTCGTCGCTCTCTATGGGGGAGAGATGATTCTCTCTCAGCTCCGCTACAAGGTAACGGACAAGTACTCTATAGACTCAGGCCTCCTAGGGCCTACGGAGGTGCGTATCATCCTAGCTAGTCTATTCTGCCTTGATTACTTCGTGCCGGGCAGTATCCATTGGATCGGCCTCGGGGTATCCTTCGTGCTACTTGTGGCATTTGTGTCAGACTTCTTCAAGCTTCTGGACTCCGCCAATGACCGAGATGCTGCCCTGAGAGAAGAGCAACAAGCGAAGGAGAACTAAACAACTGATTTACCTCTGAAACGACTCATCCTCACTTTCTCTCGCGCTCAGATCTCGGCGGGTGCAGGCTCGGTGATTGACTATGGGCTGATGGTGCTCACTAGGCAAGTCTTCGGGTGGCCGTTGTTTTGGGCTGTTGCGTTAGGTGGAGTAGTTGGAGCGATTGTAAACTTTTCTCTGAACCGCTACTGGACATTCACCTCCGGCTCTGGGACGCAGGGTTATTCCAATGCCTTCCTTATCCAGCTTGCTAAGTTCGCCCTCACTGTGGCGGGAAGCATTGTCCTTAAGTACCTTGGGACTTATTTGCTAGAGCATCATGTCGGCATCGACTACAAGATAGGTAAGCTCATCGCCGATCTCTTTGTCTCCGTTCTCTTTAATTATCCCCTACAACGCTTCTGGGTCTTCCATAAGACTCGCCCCTGATGTTGTGGGGCTTTTTATCGCTATATGCGTACTCTCCGATCTTTCACTCGTTTCTTTCTTCCTCTTTTCATCGTTGTCCTTGTAGGCTCTGGCACATTTGCACGAGCACGTACTGTGGAGAAGAAAATCTACCCAAGGTCAATGCAGGGTCTGAGGATTTTCTCAGGAGTAGATTCTGCGAAGATGGAGCAGTGGGTAGATAGCGTCTACACTTCGCTAGATCTGCGGGGTCGAGTAGGCCAGCTTATCATGCCCATTATCTATCCTCGAGTGACAGATACAGAGGTACTCCTATCAAGGCTCAAAAACGAGCAATGGGGTGGTATTCTCTTCCAGAAGAGTATGCTTGCCGATCAGCGAACTTTGACAATACGCTTACAGCAGTCAAGCCCAATTCCGCTACTTATCGCTCTGGATGGTGAATGGGGGCTGTATATGCGTCTGAAGGATGCTCCACAATATCCTCGTAATAGAGGTCTGGGTGATGCTGGCGATCTAAAGCTCATAGAGGCCTATGGGGCAGAGGTAGCACGGCAATGCCAACTCATGGGCATTCACATCAACTTTGCTCCAGTAGTGGATGTGAACATTAACCCCAAAAATCCTGTAATCGGTACACGTAGCTTTGGTACTTCCCCTCAGCACGTAGCTGCGTGTGCTCTTGCTTATGCTCGTGGGCTGGAGATGGGAGGAGTATTATCCGTGGCGAAGCACTTCCCCGGGCATGGCGATACGCATGAGGATTCGCACAAAACACTCCCTATCGTATCAGCCTCTAAGGCTAGGATGAAGGCTGTGGAGCTTTTCCCTTTCAAAGAATACTTTGCATCGGGCTTTGGTGGCGTGATGACGGCGCATCTTAGTGTCCCCAGCTATGATGCCTCCGGACGTGCTGCTTCCTTGAGCAAGCCCATTACGACGACATTGCTTCGAGAGGAGATGGGGTTTCGTGGACTTGTGTTTACCGATGCATTGGAGATGAAGGGAGCACAGACGGGGGCCGTATCCTCTGTTGCCGTTGCAGCCTTGAAGGCTGGGAATGACATTCTCTTAGGACCCGCACAGCCTGCACAAGTGTTGGATGAAATCTTGGAAGCGCAAGCTCGTGGTGAGCTAACCGATGATGAAATAGAGGAGAAATGTCGTCGAGTACTGTCCTTTAAGTACGCTTTGATCCTTTGTAAAGCCAAGGGTGGAGTAGAAGCTGAGGTAGTAAAAGATAAAATCTGGACACCAGAGGAAGCGCAACTACGAGCAAGACTCCAGCAAGCAGCCAAAGCCACAACAACAGATATCGATCCCACGGCTAGGACTAAAGCGATGCGAATGAAGCAGGTTAAGGCCAAATCTGGCAAGAGATAATCTAAGCGCATGAATTACCGCTCGTTCATCTTTCTTGCTCTTGGTCTTAGCTTTACCTCAAGGAGCTCGGCGCAGGAGCTGGTCATCCCGGACTCTCTTCCGCAGATACAGATAGATGTTGATAGTCTTTCTGCCCGTCCTTTAGAGCTTTCCGCGCGACGCTTAGAGCGCATCGACTCGCTTGCAGAGGCAGGTCTTCGGATGGGTGCCTATCCAGGCTGTCAGATTTTTGCTTTGCACGAAGGGCAAGTCATTTATGATCGTGCCTTTGGCTCAATGACCAAGCTCGGAGGGAAAGGTGAAGACCCGACAAATATCTATACGCTTTATGATCTCGCATCAGTAACAAAGGCTGCGGCGACAACACCAGCGTTGATGTTGTTGGTCTCAGAGCGTAAGGTTAAGTTAAATGCTCCGCTCTTGACTTACCTCCCAGAGACGGGAGGGACACTACTCGGGATGGTCACCGTGAGGCAACTTCTCCTGCATCAGTCAGGTTTACCAGCTGGGATTAACTTCTACACCGACCTCATTGATACTGCAAGCTACGAAGGCGCACTAATCCGTTACAAGGCGTTTAGTGGCGGGGTGCCGTTGGTTGGTAAGGCATGGGGCAACCCCAATTTCCGCTTCTTGGACGAATATATAGCAATGAAGCGGTCGGAGAAGCATGCGCTACGCTTTTCTCGAAATAAATACATCGCTCCAGCCTTCAAAGAGCGTATGATGGAGCGACTTCTAAACGTCCGAGTCTCATCAAACAAAAGCTACCGATACAGCGATTTGAACTTCCTGCTCCTACAGCAAATCATCGAGCGTGTATCGGGTAAAAGCCTTGATTCTTTCGTTGAGGAACGCCTTTTCCGTCCCATTGGAGCCCGACTTTATTATTGTCCTCTAGAGCATGGCGTGAAGTCCGAGGCAATCGCTCCTGCTCAAGATGATCGGTTTCTACGAGGAGAAGTGCTCAGAGGGACAGTGGATGACGAGACGGCAGCTTGTCTAGGTGGTGTCTCTGGTAACGCTGGTCTCTTCGGATCGGCAAGGGAACTTGCCAAGGTTGCTCAGCTTTTTCTCCAGGAAGGTAAGTGGGAGGGCAAGACTATTATCCCAGAGCGCACGGTCAGGCTTTTCACTGAAACGCTAGGCGATGGCGGAATACGTGCCTTGGGCTTTGATAAACCTAGGCGCAGCGGTGGGCCTACGGGCTCGCTCGCTTCCTCTCGCACCTACGGTCACTTGGGCTTCACCGGTACATGCTTTTGGGTAGATCCCGAGTACGATTTAGTCTTTGTCTTCCTATCCAACCGCACTTATCCCTCGCGACAAAATACCCTGCTCATGCGAGAGCGTCTCCGACAGCAGCTGCAAGACTTACTCTACGAAGCAATGGGCATCTTCTCTCCTCGTGAATAAACTCCATCAATCTCCCTCCCTGTAATATCTTTCATCCCTATGAGTTCAACCATTTCGACCACGATTATTGGTGTGGCAGGCGGATCTGCCTCAGGTAAGTCCACGCTCGTACGCAAGCTCCAAGAGGCTTTTGTTGAAGAGCATGTCACGACGTTATGCCACGACTTCTACTACAAAGCTCATGATGAGCTGACATTAGAGGAACGAGCCAAGCTCAACTACGACCACCCTCACTCCTTTGATACTGATATGATGATCGAACATATCTGTCGGCTCAAGCGGGGGGAGAGCATCCAGCGACCCGTGTATTCCTTTAATGACCACAATCGATTACCTCAAACCGTCCTCGTGCACCCTGCCAAGGTACTCATCCTAGACGGAATATTGATCCTAGAGAATAAAGAACTCCGAGAACTCATGGATGTGAAGGTCTACGTTGATACTGATGATGACGTACGCCTAGCACGACGTTTGGTGCGGGACGTACAGGAGCGTGGGCGGGATATGAACTCTGTGCTCAAGCAATATTTCTCTACTGTCAAGCCCATGCACCGTGACTTCGTCGAGCCATCTAAGCGTTATGCCGACATCATTATCCCTGAGGGCGGGATGAACCCAGTAGCGCTCTCGCTCCTGGTTGAGAATATTCATTCGCTCCTTCGCTAAAGTTCCCGTCTATACTCACTGGCTCCAGCAAACGGTGTTCATCCACATTGGATCTACTCCGTCTGCTGGAGCCGGTCTATTTAGAGCGTTATCGTAAGGAACGTATATTAAGCATCACAGAGAAACTCCTCTACGCTCTATCATAATTGCCTCATCTTTCTGTCGAAAGCCGTTCTCCGCTCCACTGAAATTGCCTCATCTTTCTGTCGAAAGCCATTCTCCACTCCGTTGAAATTGCCTCATCGCTCTGTCGAAATCCATTCTTCCCTGCACTGACATTACCTTATCTCTCTGTCGAAATCCATTCTCCCCTCCACTGAAATTGCCTCATCGCTCTGTCATAACCTGCTTAGCTATCGTAGAAATATAGCTTAACTATTAAACTAAAGCCATTTCATGCTATATACGAAGTTACTAAGCTATAAAAGATAAGTACCAGAGGATGATATTAGAATTAGCCCTAAAAGCAAATGATGGTGCGTTACAATTATTTTCATTTATAAGTAAATCTAAACCTAAATAAACCGAGCAGCCTAAGCGAATAAATTGGAGCTCTAAACAGAATAAATTGGGGTATCAATTGAGGTTAATTGATGCACCTTCTGAATTTACCTTATCAACCTAGAAAAAGTACCTAATCAATCTGGAAAATTATTAGGTACTTTTCAGAAATTATTAGGTACTTTTTCCAGATTGATAAGGTACTTTCTAGAGGATGGTCAGTTTCTTTTATTTGAATGGCTTATTACTTTCTGTTGTACAGTGAGTTACGTTGGGTTGAGAGTAGAGTGAGTTTGGGGTATAACTAGAGAAGATTTAGGGGGATTAGCAATGAAATCGCACGCAAAGAAGAGAAAGGCTAGAAGGGGACATTACCTTCTAGCCTTTCTCCTTGCAATGTGATGGTGCGAATAAATCTGCTTTTACAAATGAAAAGTTCCTTTACATTATTCGCTCTTTACAGCCTCTTCTAGAGAGAATAGAGTATGCTGATGGACTCGTGATTAATGACTCGCTTGATGGCTTCAGCAAAGACAGCGGCGACAGAGACTACACGGATCTTATCTGAATGCTTACGTAGAGGGATCGAGTCGGTGAAGATCATCTCCGTTAATGCTGAAGCATCGATGCGCTCTGTGGCTGGGTCGCTGAGAACTGCGTGACTTGCGATGGCTCGTACACTACGGGCGCCATTCTTCATCATTAAGTCTGCGGCCTTACATATCGTACCGGCGGTGTCCACAATGTCATCAACGAGGATGACATCCTTGCCCGTCACGTCGCCAATGATGGTCATTTCGGCCACTTCATTAGCCTTTGCACGGCTCTTGTGGCAGATGACCATGGGCACTCCAAGGAACTTTGCGTAGGAATTGGCTCGTTTTGCCCCGCCCACATCAGGTGTTGCCATCACGGTGCGATCAAGGTCGGAGGTCTTTCTTAAATAATCGATGAAGACCGTTGAAGCATAAAGGTGATCCACGGGGACGTCGAAGAAGCCCTGTATCTGGTCAGCGTGCAGGTCCATTGTGATGAGTCGGGTCACCCCAGCTGTGCTGAGGAGATCGGCCATGAGCTTGGCGCCGATGGAGACACGAGGTTTGTCCTTGCGGTCCTGACGTGCCCAGCCGAAGTAAGGTATTACAGCGGCGATGTAATGTGCCGAGGCGCGCTTGGCTGCATCAATCATCAGCAGCAGCTCCATAATATTGTCCGAGGACGGATAAGTGGACTGTACGAGGAAGACATCCTTACCACGGATGCTGTCTTTGTAATAGACCGAAAACTCTCCGTCGGCAAAGTGCTCGACTTCCATGTCCCCTAGGTTGAGACCTAGGCCTTCTGCAATCTTGGTGGCAAGCTCCAGAGAAGCAGATCCAGCAAAGATGGCAACGTTCTTTGTGTCAATACTCATGAGGTGTATAAGTTTGTTTGTCCCATCACAAACGGATGGGACGGGCCGTATTAATTGTGTTTTAGGACGAGTGCAGTGCGCGGTGGTAGGTAAAGAGAGATGGCATCCTTCGCCTCATCATCGTAGTCGATGCGATGAGTGTGGTGTAGCTGAGCATCATCAATAAGACTATAGCCACCGAAGTCTTTGGCATCGCTGTCTAGGATGATTGAATAGTGCCCCTCAGGTACAGGAATGGCATAGTCTGTATAGGCCAGCGTTGGGTGGAAGTTGAAGACGAAAATATAGTCCCCTCGACCGAAGCAGAGGACTTGATCGTCTTCATGTGACCAGTATTGAGTGAGGGGTAGATTGTTGAATGAGCGGATACCATCGAGTAGATGTACCATTGCCTTATCGAAGTTCCTAAGGTCGTGGTAGAGGAGTTCGCTATTGTCGGCAAGACTCCACTGACGACGGGCATAGTGGTACGACCAGCCGTTGCCCTCTCTGGGGAAATCAATCCACTCAGGATGCCCAAATTCATTCCCCATGAAGGTTAAGTAGCCTCCGTTCATTGTTGCAGCGGTGACTAGACGTATCATCTTATGCAGTGCTACGGCACGGTCAGTCGTGAGCGAACGTGTCGCATGGCTCATATGCCAGTACATGTCGGCATCAGCGAGACGGAAAATGAGGGTCTTATCTCCAACCAATGCTTGGTCATGACTCTCCGCGTAGCTGATGGTCTTCTCATCCTCACGTCGGTTCGTTAGTTCGTACCATATCGCCCCAGGACTCCAAGCTTCGTCGGGGTGCTCCTTGATGAGCTTAATCCAGAAGTCTGGGATATTCATCGCAAGTCGGTAATCGAAGCCAAATCCTCCATCCTCAATAGCAGAGGCTAATCCTGGCATTCCACTTACCTCTTCAGCAATGGTTATGGCATGTGGGTGGATCTTATGGATCAGCTTATTGGCCAGGGTCAGGTAGGCCATGGCATCAGCATCCTGATGACCATTGAAATAGTCAGCGTAGGATGTGAAGGCTTCTCCTAATCCATGGTCGTAGTAGAGCATGGAAGATACTCCATCAAAGCGAAAGCCGTCAAACTGGAAGACCTCAAGCCAGTACTTACAGTTGGATAGTAAGAAATGAATGACGTTGTTACGCCCGTAGTCAAAGCAGAGTGAATCCCAAGCTGGATGGTCTCCACGTGGCCCTTCATGGAAGAATAGAGTGCGAGACCCGTCATACTTGGCTAGTCCCTCGACTTCGTTCTTGACAGCATGGCTGTGCACGAGATCCATGATGACACGTAGGCCAAGACTATGGGCAGTATCGATTAGTTCTTTCAGCTCGTCGGGAGATCCAAAGCGGCTACTTGGGGCAAAGAAGCTTGATACATGGTAGCCAAAAGAGCCGTAATAAGGATGCTCCTGAATGGCCATAATCTGAATAGCATTGTAGCCCAAATCTACGATGCGAGGGAGTATTTGTTCTTGAAACTCTCGATAGCTACTTACCTTGCCTTCCTCCGATGACATACCGATGTGGCATTCATAAATCATCAGAGGTTCATCTTGGCATGTTGGGCGTGTATGTTTGAATTTATATTCTTCCTCTGGAGCCCATATCTGTGCACTGAAGATGCCTGTCTCACTATCCTGTACAACTCGAGTTGCCCAAGCAGGGATACGCTCCCCACAGCCATGTCCCCAGTGTACAAAGAGGCGATAGTGGTCTCCATGATGGAGGGCATCTTTCGCTACCTTGATCTCCCAGTTCCCATAGTCGTCGATGCGTTTAAGCTTCCAAACAGACATGGTTTGCCAACCATTGAAGGAACCGATGAGGTAGACACTCTGTGCGCCAGGAAGAGACTCTCTGAGTATCCATGATCCTCGATCATCACGATGTAGTCCGTAGTATAGATACCCATCGGCAAACTGCTCCAAAGGAATATCGCCACCTTGTGTTATGGATCGTTCCCTTGCCCGAGTGAACTGCATGCGACGATGTATGCGCTCTTCGTAGGGCTTAAGCCAAGGGTCGTTCATTGCTAGCTTAGTCATAATTCTTTTGTGGTGACGGGTTAGCGACTGCGTAAGTCTTACTTGAGATTGAGGATAAGAGTAGAGGGGAGGCTGAGGAGTAACGCTTTATTATGGTCAAAGGTGTCTCGCCAGAGTCCATAGCTGAGGATCATCAGATCGTATCCATCTGAGAGGTTGTGACAGTCTTTGGATTCTACCCCCTCTTCAGGGTGGGTATCTGGCTCTTCAGTGGTACCCACGAAGCTATGGGGCAGTGTCGCTATTATCTCTTCACCTGTATGTAGAGGTAGCTTTTCTCCTTGGAGAGCCTTGGATATGATGATGTGTAGTGTGCCCTGATTATTCTCTGCCATTGTGCGAGCATAGGGGAGCATACGTATATCTTCTCTAGTTGTTAGATAGAGTAGGATACGCTTGGGAGAATCAAAAGAGCGACTTAGGAAGATACCCACTGAGCAAGGGGCTTTCTCTATGAAGAACTCCATTTTATCTCGGAGCATACTATGTATGGACAGCAGAGCCTCTGTGGTACGGACAGAGAAGGCTCCCATACGTCTGCTCATTTGTTCACGCATCGTTGTTGCCTCGCGGTCATCTTCATCAGAGGAGAGACGTACACCAGCACCAACGATGAGTAGATTGTATCGCTCATTGATGAGCTTTGAGAGGATGGTGTTCTCTACGTTCCCAGAGACCTGGTAATCGGTCTCTAGTGGTTGGGCAAGTCGGTTTGCCTCCATAATGATGGGACGGAAGCTATCGTTGAAGTACTTGTCTGCATCAATGGAGTTAATGTCTTTGTCGGTGGTGATATGTAGTGCCGTAACGTTGGGATGTGCTTCACCTCTCCTCAGGAGCTGATTTGTTAGACGGAGGAGGCTTGCTCCTGAGGCTGGTCGCCCAAAGGAGAGCAGTACCTTTGCTCCAGCTTGTTTATCAACTACATCGATTCGATCTGTTCGGCTTGTGCGTAGCTTATTGATTAGGTTAATCAAGTGGATCATGGGCATTGTCATTACCGTTGTAATGACGGTCATCAGTACCAGAACGGTATAGATTGCAGGGGGGAGAATCCCCATCTCATAGCCAATCCCAAGGACAACGAGTTCCATTAGCCCCCTAGTATTCATGAACGCCCCTAGGTAGATGCTATTCTTTGGAGATTGACCACAAACTCGAGCCGAGATATATGTTCCTCCGACTTTCCCTACAATAGCGATGAGGGTGAAGGCTCCCAGAAGAGTCCACATGTCCACACCGCTGATGAGTCCCAGCTCAGTCTGTAGTCCGCTCGAGACAAAGAAAAGTGGTAGGAAGAGGAGAAGTGAAACGTCCTCAATCTTGTCCGAGATAATCTTACGAAACGATAGATCCTCGGGCATTACTAGTCCCAGCATGAAAGCTCCAAAGAGTGCGTGCATGCTGAGTAGCTCTGTGATATAGGATGATAGGAGAAGGAGAATAATGATTACACCCACCATCCCATGGCTAATGACCTCGGTATTATTGTACACCTTACCTGCCGCACGAAAGAGCGGACGTATGATGCCGAACATGACGAGGAGGTAGCCAATAAGGAAGAGAAGATTGTACCCAGTACTTAGGATACTGCCACTCTGTGAGATGGCAATAATAGCAGCCAGCATGAGCCAAGCGGTGATGTCTCCAGCCGCTGCTGTAGAGAGAGAAAGCTTGCCGAGGTGTGTACGCTGTAGGTTACTCTCCTGGATAATGCGAGCCAGCACTGGGAACGCTGTGATACTCATAGCAATCCCGATGAAGAGTGCAAAAGGAGTGAAGTCCGTGTATGCCGCTGCGTACTGGGTATAGATACTGTAGCTTAACGGAAGGGATAGTACAAAGGGTAGGAGGATACCTGCATGGCTGATAACTATACTCCCCTTTAGCTGGCGTCTTATGTCTCCGAGGCGGAGTTCCATCCCGACCGCAAACATGAAGAGGATTAGCCCAAAGTTGCTAAGCAGCTGAATATTCGGTAGACTTTCTTGTGGGAAGAGCATTGTGAAAAGCTCTGGCGAAAACTTCCCAAATAGTGAAGGGCCAAGGAGAATGCCTGCTACAATCTCTCCTATGACAGCTGGTTGTTTGATTTTGCGAAAGAGCCAGCCCATGAGGCGGGCAGCAATCAGGATAACGAGTATTTGTAGGAGTAGTCGACCAATCGTAGACTCTCGGTGATGCGTTACACTCTGCTGGAAGTCTGCAAAGGCTGAGGCAAAGGAGGCAGGACTTAGGTTTGTGTTGGCTGTGGCTGTAGTCGGTACTAGATGTTCACCTAACTGGAGCGTTCCCCAAAGGGCTACCACAGAGGCGATCAGGATAATGAAGTAGAAAACAAAGGGCCAGAGGCCACGTTGCTTGGACATATATAAAGTACTCTATTCTTTTTCGTTGGCTCCTTACTTGAGCTTCCAATAGCACGCTTGCTGAGCATACTTTCAAGCTCAAAGATACGAATTATCAGCTGAGTAGACGACTCTTACATGCCCAAGTTCTCCCAAACAACTAGATAGTATACGACATATCCTAGCTATTAGGATTAAGCACATTATTAGCATAGGTACAACCTAGCTAGGCTTTACGTCCCGAGAGATGTTTACTTACGCTAGACAGAGTAGGAGGTTAGCCTTTTCTCCCGTTCTGCCATTTCATTCTTGATGTGCTCTGTCGTTGTAAACAATATGCTCTCTTTGTACAGAAAGGACGGGAGAGTGATGATATAAAGACAGATTACTTATTACTTCTTCCTCCAGTGGAAGAGCTCATGAGCTTTCGGGGTTTCTACTCCTCCCACGTAGTCGGGGATCACACGTAATGCTGGTGCAACCTCTGCTCCAGTGAAGCCCTTGATGTCTTCGTAGCCGACGTACTGCTGGTAATATTCGAGGTACAACTCTGCGGCAGGGAGGTAGGACCAATGCCACTTCTCTAGTTCGTAGCCTGGGCGACCCTGCCCCTTATCGGTAAAGACTTGAGCAAAGCCATACTCATGACCATGCTTGCAGAGCCACTCATACTCGGCTTTACCCTTGCCAGAGGCGAAGTAAGAGTTCTCAAGATTATTGATGTCAATGTCTGTACCCCAATGATGTCGAGAGGTCATGGGCATGGAGCTATAGCGTAAGATGTCACGAGCACGCTCCTCGGCTGAGCCCTTCCTGACAGCCCACTTTCTCTCCCATATACCTTTTTGTTGAGAGAAAGTGCGTGTGCCAGAGAGAGCTTTGAGGCTTATCCCATCCTTGGCTGCAGCATCGCTCATAGCCTCAAACTGATCAGCTACAACGTTCTGGAGATAAATCTGTCGAGAGGTGTAGCGTGAGCCAAGCTTTCGGAAGTGTGGACTCTTGAGGTAAGAAATCTGCCCCGTCACTAGAGCCTTGCTGGCAGGCAGGAAGGTTTTAGCCTTGATGCTATCTGTTGGGGCTTGCTCTTGTTTTGCCTTGGGCTGTATTGCTCTCCTCAAGCACTGAGCATTGAGGGGGGAGAGGCTGGGTGCAAGGGCTAGGACAAGCCCGAGGAGTAGAATAGGCTTAGTCCTCATACACAACGATACTATCATCATCTACATCCTCAGCCAGATCAATGTAGCGAGCGAGTACCCAGCCCTTCGCTCCGGTCTTCTTGCGCTGGATGTAGTACCATTGCTCGTAGGTGATGGTCTTGACTGAGGTACGATCGAGCTTGGTATAGCCTTTCACACCCGCATTGACATAAGACACATGATACACGTCAGCCTCAGGGTCGAAGGCAAGGAGTTCGACGGCTTTCCCCTTAGGTAGAGTGAAGCGGTACTCGCCTTCTTGGGAATAGAACTTTGCGTCCTTTAGCAGGATGGCCTCTACGGCATCACTATTCGTACGTGATCGATTGAGGATTATTACATCTTCGTTTTTCTGTAGCTTTCCTACTACTTTAGACTGCGTCGTAGGATGGTTGCGCAGATTGACATTTGTGGCATTTACTTGCCCGAACTTGTCACTCTGTGCATGAATGTTTAGCACGAAACCAAGAGCTAAGCTAAGCCCAAGGAATGTTTTACAGATGTACTTCATATTGCTTGAAAATAAGAGTTATAGTTTGATGATTGAATGTAGGCCTAAAAACAGAAGAGATAGCTGAGGAAACCTCCAAAGCGTATCTCTGATGACTGCACATAGGGCTCTGTGCGCTCCGTACTCCAGATATTGCCAAAGCCATAAACAAACCGTCCCTCTAGCTCTAGGCGATGATGTGCACCAAGGCCAACGCTCAGTCCTGGTCCACCACCTAAACCCCAGAAGAACTTACTCTTGATGCCTAGTGCATGGCGAGCAAGGTCTTTTTCGGACATATTGGCCTCTCCAGATACAGAGCTTGTCTCGGAGAGTGCGTAGCCTATGAATGGGCCTGCATTGACAAAAATTCTTGTACTAGGGCGACCTAGGTAGAGGTGTGCCAAGAGGGGGGTCTCTATGTATGTGATATCTCGGGTATAGCTTGTGCCAGCAGCATCGTACTTCTCTCGCCATCCAGAGGTAAGATAGTTTGCCTCTAGTTGTAGTGACGCTCCACGCTCTACATCGTACCTGATCTTAAGACCAGCCATATTCCCGATATGGATACGCTGACTAACGCTAGGCACGAAGCTGAAGCGACTTGCTAGCACGCCACCGTGCACTCCTATGGAGAGGGCTTGATGAAAGGGCTCCACCTGCTGTGCCTGAGCCAAGAGAGGACAGAGGAGGAAGAGTAGAGTAGTGCGTATTACTCGAAAAGTTGTCATTAGAACGATTCTCGTAAGATGCTTCCAGAGCTGGTGTAGGTCACTAGGTAGAAACGCGTGTTTGAGTAGACACGACTGCCATGAGGCTGTAGCTGGAAATCCAGCTGTAGACCATCGTGGGGTAGTGTGGACGAACTGCTGATGAAACCCTTGCCGTGAGCTGCATAGGCTCTAATGAAGTAGCGGGCAATATCGTAGCCTAGCACACTATACTTGGGGTATGTATTGCTGATTTTATGCCCAAACCAAGTATTGTATTGGGTGAGGAAATCCTTAGCCTCGGGCATCGTGGGGTCAAAGAAAAACGAGGAATAGATCGTCGTATTTAGCCTGTGTAGGCTCTGTTGAAATTGCCCCCCGTAGCTTTGCCATTGTGGATAGCCGAAGAGTGTAACTCCGGTGCTTTGTGTGCCGATAGCGGCTACTGTTGCGAGGGCGAGATTGCGGTCTGCAGAGATGGGGACGACTACGGTATTGCTCCCGATACTAGGCATAGAGCCACTACCCACCTCAATCGTGCGCATCGTGATGCCAGCCTTCTGAAGTGCTGGGCGAAGCTGTGTGACGAAGGGCTCCTCTGTGTCTGTACGCCTCTGAGTGAAGACTACCTCACGCCCCTTGTATCGCTGAAGGAAGAAGGGAACCACTCGCTCGATGATGTACGAGGACTGTGCATTGGCTAGGATGACATTCCCCGAGTGAGGAGTGAGATTGTCTATTCGGCTAAAGGGTACGATATAATGGTTGTAGCCCGAGGCATCAGCAATAGCTCGTATCTGAACGTCATTTACCCCACCAATCACAATATCTTGATCTACAAACTTGCCAGAGGAAATGTAACTAAGCAGGGTGTTGTCACTAGGTATGTCTAGTGTGGTAAGTTGGATAGAGATCCCGCTTTTCTTCAAATCATACATGCCAAGCAGGAAGCCCTCATAGAACTCAATGAACTTACGGTCCTTAGTCAGGGGCAAGAGCATCAAGACCCTTGTTTGTGCTGTTGCAACTTGGTTTGTAGGAGAACTCGATTCTTCTGGCTCCTTCGTCTTAGTTCCCGTCGGGGTTGCTTCTGCTTTATTGACGGGGATGAGGAGCTCCATCCCGACTTTAAGGGTTGATGTTGTTACTCCAGGATTAGCACGGAGTAGATCCGCTAGTTCTACACCATAGATTTTACTGATGCGGTAAAGTGTTTCACCCCCCTCTACCCTGTGTCTCGTGGTTTTTGTGGGGGTGCTTCGACTTGTTTGTTGTGCACTGCTATCGGCAGGTATAAGGAGCTTGTCCCCAACCTTTATCTGCTTTTTTGCCCAAGGATTGAGTTCGTAGATCTTCTCAATTGAAGCGTTGTACCTGCGGGCGATGCTGTACACAGTCTCTTCGCGCTGCACCTCGTGCTCACGGATGCGCTTGGGTGTCTGAGCCCATGTCTCAATGGAGAGACTGAGGGTGAGGGCACATATCACTAGAGCAATACTGAGTCGTCTGAAACCAGCCATAAGGAGGTATATCTAAATGAATATCTTAGTCTATCAAAACAACACAAAGTTACAGAAAGACCTCCACACATACTACTACCCCTGTCTCATTATAGACACCTCATCCTCCAAATACTTCAATAACCTCATGGCATTGATGCTAAACCCTGCCTATTTAAGGACTTTGTACCAGAGGGGAGACGAGTTACCATAAGTCTTCGTTGCGAGTTACCATAACTCGTCGCAGAGACTTACCACAACTCGTCGCAGAGACTTACCATAACTCTTTGGGACGACTTACCACAACTCATCGAGGAGAGTTATAGTAAGTCGCTTGACCGTCTTTGTACATCCCCATATCATCTTTGCTCCCAACTTGTTATTAGGATGTTTAGGTGTGCCTTGATTTGGGAATCTTATACCAATCTATTGCTGCCTAAATAGCATTGATGTCTACTTACCTCGCCTCCTTGTTCCCCTACGTGGATGAGGTTGGCTATGTAATGCTTGAGGCTTTGGGTGAATAAAAAAAGAAGTCGCTGTAAGGCTTTAACTCTTACAGCGACTTCTCTCTTGGCGGTATGGACGGGACTCGA
>ERZ773008.139-NODE-139-length-49401-cov-8.513091_pt1 | contig 49401 bp, 48 predicted proteins | sample MGYA00580664_ERZ773008 | MGnify/ENA primary metagenome ERZ773008 (study PRJEB29015, sample SAMEA2738016) | human oral metagenome | biome: human oral; feature: human-associated habitat; material: dental | place: China | collected 2048 ...
CACCCGCCCCAGAGGACCCCTGGGCACGCCAAGCCCCTCCCGCCCCCGTCTGGGAACCCCCGTTCTGATGGCTCTCAAGGTGCGAACAGGCTGGGGTGTCGACCCCGCCGAACCCGACGAGAACCCACGGCGCTGCCCTAGGTGCGCGACGCCGATACTCCCGGGCCGCGCACTGTGCCACCCCTGTTACGTCCGGGCCGAGCAACAACGCCGCGCCTTCACGGAGCGAGCTTGGATGACACGGAATTACCCCGACTACAGGCCACGCAGCCTGTTCCCCGAAGACTACGACCAAGAGGAGGTGAGGAGATGACCTGCAACGGCCCGACGCCCCGCATGTGCGACTCATGCGGCGGCGCAATCAACCCCGTCACCGGCGAATGCCGGTGCTCAGACTAGAAAGCGACACACATGTTCTTCCAACTCGGCGACGAGCTCCGGGGCAACCCGAAGATCCAACGCCTCGCCCGCCGCGCCATGACCGGGGACCTCAGCGGCCTCGCCGCACTCGGCATATGGGCGCTCGCGGGCACGGCGTGCCAGCAGGGCCTCACCGATGGGGTGGTTGCGACTGAGACTTTGGTTTCGGACACGCTCAACCTCGAGGTGGCGACCCGGCTGGCGGGGATGCTCGTCGAAGAGGGTCTGTGGCATGCGCCGGGGCACTCGTGCGAACGCTGCGTGCAGCCGCCGCAGGGGTCGTTCATCTTCCACGATTGGTTCGATCTGCGCTACGACCGTGGCGAAGACGTGCGAGTCACCAGGGGGAAGCGCGCCGAGCTGAAGAACCGGAAGATCACGGACGCCGTGTGGCTACGTGATCGCGTCGGCGGTGTCGAGCGCGGCGGCGACATGATCGCCCCGTGCAGGTACTGCGGGACGAGGGTGCGTCGCAAGGACCGCAGTACGTGGCAGTACGACCACGTTGAGCCGACCAAGTACATTGGCGCGGCCAACATCGTGATCGCATGCACGGACTGCAACAAGCAGAAGCAGCAGCGCACGCCTGCCGAGGCGGGCATGGTGCTTCATCGCCCTGGGTGGATGCCCGGGCAGGTGGACTGGTCAGCGCCTCCGAAGAGCGCTGAGCGGAACACGGTCGAGGACACGCCGCGTCGCGGCGGAGCTGTCATGGTCGAAGCCGGGAGGGACGCGAATCCCGTCGAGGGGACGCCCTCGGGTCAGGTCGAATCCTCCCTCCCCTGGAATCCCAGCAGCACCGCCGCCGGCACGGACGTTGATCTCCCATCCGCTCACGCGCCCGCTTGGGGGCAGGCAGCAGGTGAGGGAGGCGAGGATCCCGTCGAGGTTAACGCCTCGGGTCAGGTCGAACCCGCTCCCAGCTTGCGCCGCGCAAACCAGGTCCGACCTGTGACGGCACCTGCGGCAGCCGCAGCGGCAGCCGCGACGGCAATAAATCCTGCCGCAGCGGCAGCCGCGGCGCAGGAAAATCTTGCCGCGACGGCAGCAAAGCGGGTGTCTACGCGCGCACGCGCGTGTCAGGGCAGGGAGGGGCAGGGCAGGGATCTAGATAGGGAAGGGTCTGGCTGGGAGTCTGGCGGGGCCGGGCAGGGTGAACCTGCCTCACCCCGCAGGCGTAGGCCGAGGCGCAAACGTCAGGTGAGAGATCCTGGCGCTTCCCCTGACGGGACCCCGCCCATGCCCCAGCCCCCACCTCAGTCACCCGGTATGGCTGGTCCTGCGCCTACCCCGCAGGTGGGTGGGCAGTGGGGGTCTCCCTGGTACCAGTGGCGAGGTCGTCCCCCGGTGGACGATGAGGCCGTGTGTCCGATCCATGGGGCTGATGTGCCCTGCCGTTTCTGCCTCGAGGAGGAGACATGCTGAACCGCGTGTGCTCATCCGGGTGTACCTCGCCCGGTGAGCATCTTCCTGACTGCCAGGATGACTCATGCCGGGGCTGCAGCCCGAGTCCGGCTCACGTCGGAGTCTTGTGTGCGAGATGCTGGGGGAGGCTCCAGGCCGTCGTGCGCACGATGCCGTCACTCGTAGACGAGCTGATGAGCGGGGATGATGCGCCTTCGGCGGTCTCGTCCTCTGGCGGTGGTCGCCCGCCTGGCTCGTCCTCGCTGTACCCGCAGCAGCGGGCAGCAGCTGACGAGCTCGCGGCGGCGCTGGCCTCGTGGTGTATCCAGGCAGGCGAGCACATCGGCGTGGAGGCTCCTCGGCCGTCCGGCCTGTGGTGGTCGAGTCCTGGTCGCAAGATCGACCCGGACACGGGCGAGGCATACCTCGTGGAGGCAGAGCCGGTCGGCATCCGGTCTGCCTCTGCGCTGGTTGAGCTCGTCCACTGGCTTGATCCTCTGCTCGACCGCGTTGCGGCCGCACCGTGGGCGCCGGAGATGCTTGCCGATCTGTCCAGGCTTGACGCCGGCGCTCGCGCGAGGTGGGCAGTCGAGGAGCCGGAGCGGCGCGTGCAGGACATCGCATGCCCGTCTTGCAACGCGTACTCGCTGGTTGTCCAGCCGGTGCGCGTGGTGGGCGGCCAGGAGCAGGTGACCTGCTCGCGCCTGTCGTGTGGGCGTGTCCTGTCCTCGGAGGACTGGGCGCGCCTGCGCGCGTGGACTCTGCTGGTCGCCCGCATGGACGCCGACGGCGGGGGTGCGGGGTGATCGTTGCGGGGGAGTGGTGGGAGCGTCAGCGCGATGTGTCTGCTGCGGTGCCCGGCTTGCCTGCGGCGACGGTTCGCGCGTGGACTGCTTCGGGCCGGGTGCGGTCGGTGAGGGTGGGTGGCGCGGTATGGGTGTCGATGCCGGACGTGCTCGCCGCCGATGCTCAGTCGAGTCGCCGCCGCAGGCCGCGCCGTGCCGCCGCGCCACCGGGTGCTTGACAATTGTGCCGGGCGCTTATAACATTCCTGCCAACGGCATTACTGTCTCGTGAAGCCCCGGAGCACTCGTTTGTTCCGGGGCTTTCGCGTGCCCGCGTTAGGGGGTGGGATCGTGACGAGGGTGAACACCAGGCGCATGCGGCAGCTGCGTCAAGACTTCTTCGAGGAGGGCCGCCGACTCGACGCCGACGCGCGGACGCGGGACCAGTCGGTGTGCTGGCTGTGCGGGCAGCGGATCGATTACGACGCGGCGCCCGGCACGACGGACGACTCGCACGAGCTCGACCATGTTGTGCCCGTTTCCGCAGCGCCCGATATGCAAGAGGAGCCGGGCAATTTCCGGCACGCGCACCGCAGGTGCAACGCGGCACGCAGCAACAGCGTGCCGATCGGTACGCTTGCGCACCGGCCGCGACCCTGGTGGTGACAACGGGGGTTTGTTGTGGACTGCAAGACGACTTGGATTGAAGGCCGGAGAAAAATTGAACAAATTCAACCATCCGGCCCACCGCCCGCCCGCCGTTTTCCTCCCTCCCCGGTGATTTTTGGCCCCCCTATCGTTGGAAAATGGCGGAAACGCGGCGAAAATGGGACGGTATGCGGTGCATGATCGGACAAGGATCCGGGAATTGCATCGCACCGGCGTGAGGCCGGCCGACATCGCACGAATGATGGGGTGTTCGCGCTCGTCTGTGTATCGGGCGCTCGATGCCGATGCGGCGCTGAGGTATGAGCGCTCACCGAAGTACGCGGAGGCGATCGAGCGGGTCCGTCGCCTCGTGTATGCGTATCCGCTGATGAGCGGTCCGGCGCTCGCGCTCCAGGCGGCCTGGCCGGGGTCGCTGCGTCAGCTGCAAGCTGTCGTCCATCCGATGCGGTGGCCAGCCCAGCAGGCTGCTGAGGGCATCTTGGTGCGGCCGTCCAACATTCCCAGGGAGTAGGAGCACATGCGTATACCTGAAACACTCGCGTCAATGGTGGTCCCCGTCTCGAAGCTGCGCCCGTACCAGGGGAATCCTCGGCGTGGGGACATCGAGGCCATCAAGGAGTCCCTCGAAACGAACGGCCAGTACCGTCCCCTTGTCGCCAATCGGCGCACGGGGGAGGTTCTCGCGGGAAATCACACATTGCAGGCCGCGAAGGCGCTGGGGTGGACCGAGATTGCGGTCACCTGGGTGGATGTAGATGAGGAGCAGGCGGCGCGCATCGTCCTGGTGGACAATAGGACGAACGACCTCGCTGGATACGACGAGGCGGCGCTCGCGGACTTGCTGAGTGGCCTGCCTGATCTGGCGGGCACGGGTTACGATCAGGCGGCGCTCGCGGACTTGCTGGTCGATGAGCTGCCGTCGTTCACGGATCAGGATGAGCCGGGGGCACTGCCTGAGCGTGATCCAATCTGTCGGGTCGGCGATGTGTGGGACCTGGGGGAGTCTATGCTCCTGGTAGGGGATGCGACAGACACGGTGAGTGTTGCCGATATGCTCGATGGGGAGCGGGCAGACTGCGTGTGGACGGATCCCCCTTACGGGGTGAACTATGTGGGGAAGACCAAGGACGCGTTAACGATCAAGAATGACTCGACCGCCGATCTGCCGGGCTTACTCCTGGGAGCGTTCCAGACGGTCATCGAGTGTTCCCGCCCTGGCGCGCCGGTGTACGTCGCGTATGCAGCGAACGAGAACGTCGTGTTCCACACGGCAATGGAGGCAGCTGGATTGCTGGTGCGTCAGCATCTAGTCTGGGTCAAGCCAGCAATGGTGCTGGGCCGAGCGGATTACCAGTACCGGCATGAGCCGATCTGGCAGGCTCAAACCCCCGGTGAGCCTGATGAAGGGACCCCAGCGGGTCATGAAGGGGTAGCGTATGGATTTACCCCTGGTGGGCAGGGTCGTTTGGGGCGTGGAGGCCCAAACTGGTTTGGGGACAATCGGGCGACTACGGTGTTCGAGGTGGCGAAGCCGTCGGCGAACCGGGATCACCCGACGATGAAGCCGGTCGAGTTGATCGACCGGATGCTCGCGAATAGTCTCCGCCCGGGGGGCCTTGTCCTTGACGTCTTCGGGGGGTCCGGATCGACGTTGATCGCTGCATATCACCGGAGGTCTAGGGCAGCGCTCGTGGAACTCGATCCGTGGTACGCGGACGCGATCTGTCGCCGATTCCAGGAGCACACAGGCATCATGCCTGTGCGCCGAGCAGATAGTGTACCTGTCGATTTTTGCCGAGAGGAGTAGCAGTGAATGATCTGAGCTCCCAGGTGCGAGCGCTGCGCCTCGCGGGCCTGTCATTCGCTGATATAGCCGTTCAGCTGGGACTACCGGATGCGGATGCGGCGGCGGCCGCGTATCCGTCCTTGCAGGACCCTCAAGGGGGGAGTGAGGCTGATCGCCTGCGCCTGGAGATCGCCCGCATAGATCGATTGCACACGGCTTTGTGGCCGAAGGGTACCAAGGGGGACCTGGGTGCGGTTGATCGCTTGCTGCGCATCTCCGAGCGACGCACGGCGTTGTGGGATCGACTCGACAACATCACACAAAACGCATCAAGCGGGAACATCACGCCGTTGAGGGCCGTCACGGTAGGGGTAGGGAGGTGGGAGGATGGAACAGGATAACGCCGATCCGCAGGAGTTTGTCCCTCCTGCTCGCCTGACCTCCGGAGCGGCCGAAGCCTGGACTGAGATTACCGCCGCTCATGGTCGTCGGGCATCCCGCATCATCGGACCGGAGCTAGAGATCTACTGCGAAGCGATCGCCGCTGCACGCGAGGCTCGCGCCCGCGTCGCGGCTGAGGGCATGATCGTCGCGGATCCTCGCGGACTACCGATCCAACATCCGGCGCTCGCGGCCGCGCTCGCTGCGGAGAAGACCATCGAGCGCCTCGCGCCGCGCTTCCAGGTGCGCGTCGATAGGGGCGAACGGGGATATATGGTCCGGAAGACGCGTGACGCGGTGCGCGGCGCGGGCCTGGACGACAAGCCGGAGTACTCCGGGATGATCGCCGCAGCCATCACCCTCGCCGTCGTCATCGACCACGCGCAGGAGGAGGGCCACGACGCTCTGCGGCGCGCAGCGTTCGGCCCCATCCCCTCCTACATCAAGGCGATGAAGGACCTCGGGCTTGCGCCGCGCCTCGGTGTCGTCGAAGAACCCGACGCCCAGGACGCAGGAGTCGCGACCCCGGTGACGACCATCAGCGACTGGATGCAGCGGGAGGCGTAGAGCCATGCCCGACGTCCAGTACGGCCGCACGCAGCCCCGCATCTGGACCAAACCGCTGCGGGACCTCACCCCGCAGACGTCTAGGGGCTACGAGGTCATACGCTTCGCCGAGGAGGTCCTCGGCATCGACTTGTACCCGTGGCAAAAATGGCTGCTCGTCCACGGCCTCGAACTCCTGCCCGACGATACGTACCGCTTCCGGCAGCTGTTTATCCTCGTGGCCCGCCAGAACGGCAAGACCTTGCTCGCGTCGGCGCTCGCGGCCTGGTGGCTGTTTGTGGAGTCGCGTCGCCGCCCGGACAAGGTCCCTCCGGTGCGGTTCAAGATCGTGGGGACCGCGCAGAACCTCGACATCGCCCGCGAACCGTGGGCGGCTGTCAAGGGGTGGTGCGACCCCGATCCGGAGACGCCGGAGGAAGCGGACCTCATCATTAAGATGCTGCAGCAGGAAACCGCGAAGGTCCGCGACACCAACGGTGACAACAGGATCATCGCTAGGAACCGCGCCCACTACGAGATCCGCGCGGTCTCCTCCGCGCGTGGGAAGCCCGCGGCCCGGGTTCTCATGGACGAGCTCCGAGAGCAGAAGAAATGGGCGGCCTGGAACTCCGTCGCGCCGACGAACAGGTCGTTCTGGTCCGGACAGCTCTGGGGGTTCTCGAACGCTGGTGATTCGAAGTCGGTGGTACTCCTCGCACAGAGGCAGCGCGGACTGGAACTCATCGAGCAGTGGGACGCGCTCGTTGAGCGGGGCGGGATGTCGCCCGAGGAATACGCGGCCGATCCCGATCGGGATATCACGCGCGCGCTCTTCGAGTGGTCAGCCGAAGACGGCTGCGCTCTTGATGACGTCGGGGGCATCCTGCAGGCCAACCCGTCGATCGGGTACTCCAACATCACAGTCGCCCAGTGCCTAGCTGAGGCCCAGTCCTCGGACACCAACGAGGCCGGGTACCGCACGGAGGTCCTGTGCCAGTGGGTACAGGAGATGGCGAAGACCTACATCGAGCCCAAGACGTTCAAGCGGACGTCGGTTCCGGTGGAGGACGTCGAACAGTTGATCCCTCGCGGCGCCCGGACCGTGTGGGGCGTCGATACCTCCCAGTCTCGGGAGATGACCTACGTCGCCGCAGCCCTGCGCCTGTCGGACGGGCGCCCGTTCGTCACGGTGTGGGCGCAGCGCGCGGGCATGCTCTGGCTGCCCGACTACATGCAGGACCTAGCCGAGGAATCGGGCATGCGGGAGGTAGCCGTGCAGTCGAAGGGCTGCCCCGCGATGGAATTCGTGGCCCCCCTCGAGAAAGCCGGTCTCCAGGTCCACAAGATCGACGGCTCCACCATCGGGATCGCTACCGGCAGGTTCAAGGACCGCGTGCGCGACGGGCAGCTGGTCACCACCGACCAGGACTCGCTTCGTCTAGCGATCGAGGGCGGGATGACCGCGAAGTACGCGGAGAACGACGCCTGGTCCAGGAACCGGTCGACGACCGACGTCGCTCCCGTGATCGCCGCGACCCTCGCCCTGTATGGCCTCGAAGTACTCGAGCCCGCGCCGCGCGAAACCGTGGCCCCGCCACCGGCAGCAGCAGTACTCGTGCGCGCAGCCGGAGATCCGCTCGGTGGAGCCGACATCTCGACCATGCGCTTCTAGAAGAGAGGGGGTGGTTCCCCAGTGACCCGTGAGATGGGGTACCAAGTCAACACGCTCGCGTCGTGGAGCGCGCTCGCGGCCGCGACCACGGAATCGAATCCGGATCTCGTGTGGCCTAAATCGGTGCCGGTGTACGACCAGATGCGGAAAGAGGAATCCCAGGTGTCATCGGTTCTGCGGGCTGTGGCCTTGCCGGTGCGGTCGGCGTCGTGGGCGCTGGATCCGACGGGGTGCCGCCCCGAGGTCGTCGAGCATGTCTCAGCAGACTTGAACATCCCCGTGCGGGGCCAGGCGCGGCCTGTGCCGCTGCGCACGAGGGGCCGGTTCTCGTGGGCTGACCACTTGCGCCTGGCGCTCCTCGAACTGGTGTTTGGGCATTCGTTCTTCGAGCAGGTGTACCGGATCGACGACGCCGGGCTCGCGCATCTGGTGAAACTGGCATGGAGGCCGCCGCGGACGATCTCGAAGATCGACGTTGCCTCCGACGGTGGATTGGTTGCGATCGAGCAGTACTCGATGGCGCGCCCTGTGCGCATCCCCGTGAATCGGCTCGTCGCCTATGTCAACGAGCGTGAGGGCGGGGACTGGGTGGGCCAGTCTCTCCTGCGGTCCGCGTATAAGAACTGGGTTCTCAAGGACCGGCTGCTGCGCATTCAGGCGCTTGTCGCAGAGCGCAACGGACTGGGAGTGCCCGTGTACACGGGCGCGAAGCCCCCGGAGAATGCTACTTCCGACGAGGTGCAGCAGTGGATGGCTGCCGAGAAGGAGGCCGGTCTCCAGGTCGCGAAGTCGTTCCGCGCGGGTGAATCGGCCGGCGCATCGATTCCTGCGACATCCGACCTGACCCTGAAGGGTGTGACCGGAGACCTCCCGGACCTCAACGCGCCAATCCGCTACCAGGACGAGCAGATCGCGAGATCTGTCCTCGCGCACTTCCTGAACCTGGGGACCGAGACGGGTTCCTGGGCACTCGGCTCAACGTTCGCGGACTTCTTCACACAATCCCTGAACGCCGTGTCGCAGCAGGTGTGCGACGTGACCCAGCAGCACGTCGTCGAGGATCTCGTCGACGTCAACTGGGGTGATCGAGAGCCCGCGCCCCGACTGGTCGTCGAGACGATCGGCAAGGAGCATCCGGCGACCGCCGAAGCGATCAAGCAACTCGTGGACGGCGGGATCATCACACCGGGCGAGGCTCTCGACTCCCACATGCGTACCCTGTACGGCCTCCCCATCGAAACAGCCCCAGCAAAGGAACCTCAGAATGCAAATGCATGAGCCGCAGGCGCGCCCTTGGGGGCGCATCGAGATCCCCTATTCCGCGAGAACCGAAGCCGGGGAGGAGCCCACATGCGCTGACGTGTACATCTACGGCGAGATCGGCGCGTGGGGTGACGTCGACGCCAAGGAATTCGCAGACCGCATCTCCGCCCTGGACGTGGACCGACTTAACGTGTACATCAACAGCGTCGGCGGTGCCGCGTGGGACGGACTGGCCATCATGAACGCGCTACGGCGCCACAAGGCGACCGTGTACGCGACCGTCGACGCGCTCGCGGCCTCAGCGGCGTCGGTGATCACGATGGGCGCCGACCACATCACCATGAATCGCGGTAGCGAGATGATGATCCACGACGCCTCTGGGATCTGCGTCGGCAACGCCGCCGACATGCGGGAGATCGCGGATGTTCTCGACAAACTCTGTGACTCCTACGCCGACGCCTACGCGGCGCGTGCGGGTGGAGACCGCGAGCACTGGCGTGGCGTCATGCGAGCCGAGACCTGGTACACGGCCGAGGAGGCCGTCCTCGCTGGCCTCGCTGACGAATGGGCGGACGCTCCCGCCGCCGCCGCGTCAGCCACCGCATTCGACCTGAGCGGATTCCGCTACCAGGGCCGGGCGCACGCGCCGGCCCCCACCACGCTTCCGGCATCCGAGCCGGGGGAAATATCAACCCGAAAGGAGACAGGCATGGACAACAACACGCCTGGCCTCGTGGAGGAAATCTGCCAGCGGCTCGGCCTCACCGACGCCGCCGACGACTCCGCGATTCTCGCCGCTCTCGATGAGCGCCTCACGGCGCCTACCGAGGCGGCCGCCACCATCCCCGAGGGCACTGCCCTCGTCGACAAGACCCTCCTCGATCAGCTGAGGGCCGACGCCGCAGCTGGCCGCGAGGCCGCAACCGCGCTCGCGGCATCGCGCCGCGAGGACATGATCGGCTCGGCCATTAAGGCCGGGCGGATCGCGCCGTCCTCTCGCGCCGCGTGGATGGCACTGGCCGAGCGCGACGAGGACGCGGCGCGCGACCTGCTCGCCGCGATGCCTGAGAACACCATCCCCGTCGCCGAGATCGGAGTGACCTCCTGCGACGAGACCCAGACCGAGACCGAAAGGCTCTACGCGTCCGCGTGGGGCGGGTCCGAGAAGAAGGAGGCATGAAATGGCGGACTACCTGCCGAAGTACGTGCCGGGACAGGCGATCACGCTGACTGCGGCCACCAAGATCACCGGCGGGACGCTCGTCGAGGTGTCCGCTGCCGGGACCATCGCCCCCGCAGGTGCCGACTCCGCGAAGGTCGTCGGAGTCGCGGGCTTTGACGCCGAGGCCGGTGACACGGTGACCGTGTACCGAGGCGGTGTGCAGCGCCTCACCGCGGCTGGTGCGATCCCCGCCGGAACTCAGGTCGCCGCCGCCGCTGGCGGCAAGGCCATCGCAACCGGTACGAACAAGATCGGCGTCGCCCTGACGGGTGCCGCGAACGCTAACGACGTCGTCGACGTCGCCCTGTGACAAGGAGGATCGGATGTCGTCATACACCTACCCCATCCGTCAGACGGAGGGGAATCTGACGCCGGAGCAGGTCCACCTGCTCCTCGCCAACCCCACGGTGGTCGCCCGCCGCATCGCGGAGCTCACCAACATGAAGTTCATTGCGGACTACCTGCTGTCCGGCAAGTACGACGCGACCGGCGGAGGAGTCTTCTACGAGACCGGGGAGCCGGCTTTCGCGGACGATCAGCCGCGCGCTGTCTCCCCCGGTGCCGAGTACCCCAAGGCGGTCATGACCGCGGGGGAGATCACGGCCGCCAAGACCGTGAAGTGGGGCCTGGAGACCGACGTCACGGACGAGCGCATCGCCCGCCAGGGCATGGATCCCGTGAACAAGGCGCTCGCGCGCCTCGCGAATACGGTCGTCCGCCACGTCGATTCCGTAGCGTGGGGGGTCATCACCTCCAAGGTGACCTCAACCAAGCAGTCAGCGGCGTGGACCGCGCCGTCGGCGATCATCGAGTCGATCCTCGCGATCCAGACCGAGCGTGCCGCACTTGGCACGGGCCTCAACCTCTCCACTGTCGTGCTCTCCGGCGCCCAGTACGCGAAGGTCATGGGTGTCCTCCTCGACAAGGGGGTCCTGCCACGCGAGGACGCGAACCCCGTGCTGTCCGGCACCATGCCGGTCAACGCGTTCGGCCTGGACTGGGTGACAAGCCCTCACGTCACGGGCACCGACCCGTGGCTGATCGACCGCGAGCAGCTCGGCGGCGTCGGTGACGAACGCCTGGGCTCTCCCGGATACACCACCGCATCCGGAACGACGATCGAGGTCCAGTCGATCCGCCACAAGGATGACAAGTACGAACTGCGGGCGCGCCGCGTCTGCGTGCCCGTCGTCGTCGAGCCCCTGGCGGGCGTCAAGATCACGGGGACGGGCCTCTGATGGGCGCCGCGTCCTACACCGTGGTCGGCCCGGTCGCCGTCGCCGCCCTCGCAGAGGGCGGCGAGCGGTACCTCTACCGCGGCGCAGTCCTCAACGCCGCCGAGTGCACCACTGAGAGCCTGACCCATCTGCTGGGCATTGGCCTCATCGCCGCCGCGCCCGTCGAACCATCCGGCAACTCCGAAGAGCTCGAGCCCGCCACCGAAGGTGACGAGCCCAAGACTCCCCCGGAGAACCCGGAGGAGGACACGAACGCTGCGAAGAAGAAGTGAGAGGAGGCGCGGGGTGATCACAGCGAACGATCTGGATATCCCGGACAAGGCGCTCGCGGCCCGCATCATGGCGCAGGCACGCGCGATCGCTCCGTGCATCTCCTCCCTCACCGGGGACGCCAAGGACGAGGCCCTCGCGCTGCTCCAAGCCATCGCGAGGGACGCGGCCTCCGGGGGTGCGCGCGGCGTGGCATCACGCCAGGTGGGCACCGCCCGCCTGTCCTACAGGGATGTTGCGTCGTGGTTCACGGACGACGACCGTGCGGCGCTGCGCGCACTGTGCGCGGCACCGGTGGCGGGAACGGGCCACCCAGTGGGCGCGTTCCCGGCCCCGGCGCGCGCCTACAAGGCGATCTGGCCGGAGGAGGGGGCACCATGATGCACGGGTCGCGCCTAGTGCGCCAGCGCCCCAGGATGGTGGCGTCTCATCTGAACCCGGAGCGTCTGATGCCAGAGTGGGACGACCCCGACGAGCTCGACGTCGTGGGGTTCTTGGACGCGGCGGACACGTCCGAGGATCCGGACGTGTCCCGGGAGGAGGCCGTGTCGTCTGCGACCCTGTACGTCGACGACCCGGCGGCTGACATCCGCCGTGGGGACCGCATCACCGACGGCGTGAGGTCCTGGCGGGTCCAGGGCTTCCCCGCCGCGCCGATGAACCCATTCGACGGGTGGCAGCCGTACCTGGTGGTCAACCTCCGCGAAGTCAAGGGGTGAAGCATGTCCGACGACATCAAATTCAACCCGAAATTCTTCGACTCGATCATGAAATCCGCTGGGATCAAGGCACTGACGGAATCCGCCGCGAAGCGAGTGCTGGCGCGTGCTCGGGAGACCGCGCCCGTCGACACGGGCGATTACCGCGACGGCCTGACCCTCGAGCACAAGGAGACGGCGTACCGCACCGTGGTGCGCGTGGTCGGCCACGACAAGAAAACCCTGCTCGTGGAATCGAAGACGGGGAACCTCGCGCGGGCGATGAGCGCGGCGAAGGGCGGTGCCTGAAATGCCGAGGATCGCCCCAGCGTCCGTGGACGAGTGGCTGGTCCCGCACCTGCGGAACTCGCTGCGCGCGGAAGGGATCGGCGCTCAGGTCGACGTCGTCGAGCCCCCCACGCTGGACGCTCCGCTCGCGCGCCCGCTCGTCGTCGTCCGCACGGACGGCGGCACCCAGTCATCGCCGCTGACGTTCTCCTGCCAGGTCGGGATCTCCGTCCTGGCGGGGACCCGTCAGAACGACGCGCTCGCCCGCCGAGTCGCAAGCCTCGTGTACGCGGCCGCGACGGACATGGAGATCGTTCTCGCCTCGGGATCTCCGATCACGGCGGTCAACTACAGGGCGTGCACGACGCCAGTGGGCGTATCCGACGACCAGGACGTCGCACGCCGCTACATGACCATCTCCTACATGGTGGTGGGCTCCTGGTAGCCGTGCCACCAATCCGCTAAGTTAGCCCCACCAAAGCTGTGGGGCGCCCAATCCCAGAAAGGGGCCCGCATATGAGTCTCTACGACTCCTCCCAATTCGAAATCGACGACGTCGGAATCCCCATCACCGGGGTCGCGGCGTACGCCCCAGTCACCGAGGCCAACATCATCAAGGACGAGGACCTCGGCAAAGCGACGCTGACCCTGCCAGAGGCGTACCGACGCCTCGGCCTGTACAAGGAGGACGGAGGCGTCGAAGAGGAACGCGACGATGACGACGCCATTGAACTGTTCCAGGAGGGCTACAAGCTCGCCGGCAAGTCCACAACCTCGGTGAAAATTGGGCTAGCTGAGGACAACGAGAACGTCAACCGCCTCATCGACGGCATCGAGCCCAACGAGCATGGCGTCGTCTACGTCCCATCGTCGCTCCCGTCGAACACGATCCTCTTGTTCGTTGCGACGAAGTACAAGAGTGGTCGCGAGCTGCGCCGCCTGGGAGTCGCGCGGATCTCTGCCGTAGAGGTCGATCAGGAGGAGCGCGGGTCGGTTAAGGCCAAGACCGTGACTTTCGAGTGGGTGCCCTCGCCCCTCATCGGAGGGTCCCCGTACAAGAAGTGGCTGGGAATCCCCGGCGGTGTCACCGTCGCCGTTGCGCCGAAGACCGCGACCGTCAAGGCCAACCAGACCGTGAAACTGACCGCGACGGTCAATCCGGCGGGTCGACAGGTCACGTGGGAGTCCTCCAAGCCGGAGGTCGCTCGCGTGGACTCGACCGGCGTTGTCACTGGCGTCAGGGCGGACGCGTCGGCCGTGACGATCACGGCCTCGTCCGGAGGCGCATCGGACACCGCTCAGGTCACTGTGACCGCCTGAACCCAACCGAGCAGCTGGGTGGGAGAAGAGCCCGGGGGTGCCTCTCCCACCCAGCAAACCCCCACACCCCCACCGCTTGAAAGGACCAGCCCGTGTACGAGCTCACCGACGCCCACGCTGACAGCGCCTACGACTTCGACTCGTGGAACGACACCGCCGAGGACGGTGCCCTCCGCGAACTCGCAGCCGCCCAGAGAATCAAGTACATCATCAGCCGCGACGGCAGCTTCGTCGCGCGGTTCCCGGATGGGCGCGTCATCAACACGCCCCTCCACCTCTCCGTCGAGACGATCGACACGGTCAACGGCCTGGGCGACAAGCCCGAGGCCGACCAGATTCGCACCCTGCTAGAGCTCCTCGGCCAGGCCGAGGACCTCGACTATCTCAAGAAGGCCGATCTCATCTCGGTCGCCGACTACGCCGGGAAGTACTTCCGAGCGTTCGAGCGCCTCTCCCAGATGACCCTGGGGGAATCGCAGGGCTGACCCAGCTCGCCAAGGACCACCCCGTCACCTTGCCCGCCACACTGCGGGCACGGTACGGGGTGTCCTGGTGGCAGGCCGGGCAGCCCCACTTCCCTTGGCCCGAGGTCCGCGCCCTCGTCCTCGACGCGCTCGCGGACCCATCCACATCGCTCGGCGCAGAAGCCGCGGGCTGGGAGTACCCCGCCCGCATGGTTGACCTCGTGCAGGTCCAGGCCCTGACCGGCGACCAGGCCAGCAAGGTCATGCCCTACAAGAACACGCCCACCACAGGCACCGAGCGGATCACGGACGACGAGATCACTCGCGCACAGGCCGAGCTCGCGGAGTCGATCATCATCAGCGGCTAAGCACAACTGCATAAGGGGGTCCCGCATGTCGGCGGAAGTCGGATCGGCGCACATCGCCATTTTCCCCGTCATGCGGGGCTTCAAGAAAGCGGTAGCCGCCGAGGTCAAGGGCTCCGCGTCCGAGGGGCGGACCGGGTTCCAGAGAGCCTTCTCCGGCGCTGGCCAGGCCATCGGACAGCGCCTCGGCCGCGAGACCGCCGCAGGCTTCAAGCAGGCAACGGGCTCGATGGGAGCCGACGGACTCCGCAAGCTGCGCACCGACGTCGCCGCCGCGTCCCGCGCCCTTTCTTCCGCGAGGCTCAAGCAGCAGGACTCAGCGGGAAAGACGCGCATCGCGGAGACGCAACTTGCCGAGGCCCAGGCGAAGTATGCTGCCGGGTCCTCCCAAGTAGTGCGCGCAGAAGAGCGCCTCGCTTCAGCGCGCCGACGCCAGGCCGCCGAGGCCGAGGCGGTCAGCGCCGCAACCGACCGTCTCAAGTCTGCGCAGGCATCGCTCGCGGCCGCGCAGTCCCAGGCCGCAGCTGCGGCAACAGCGCATGTGACGCGCCTGCAGGCCCTCAAGGGCGCGGCCGTGAACGTCGCGGGCTCCGTCGGGCGATTCCGTGACGGATTCACATCCGCTGCCGCCGCAGCCTCGGTGTTCTCCGGGCGCATGGGTACCCTCGGTGGGCAGACCCGCCAGGCCCTCGCTCCGGCCGAGGCAGCTGTCGCCCGTGTTGCCGTTGCCTTGAGAGGCGCTGGGTCGCGTGCATTCACGCCCCTCGTGGCAGGAGTTGCGCGATTCCGCGACGGCATAGTCTCAGCCGCGACATCCGCCGCGGGCTTCGTCGGAAGAATCGCCTCATTCGGTGGCCTCACCGCGAACATCGCAGCGCCCATCCAACGGATTGCCCCAGCAGTGGCGTCCGCGCTCGCGGGCGTTGCGGGCCGGGCTGCGTCGGCGTTCTCGGCGATTGCCCCGGCTATCGGACCGGCGATGTCTGGCCTGGCTGGTGCTGTGGGTGCAGGTATGGCTGGGGTGACGCGCGCAGTGGTGTCGGGCGCGTCATCGATGGCGTCGACGATCTCCAGTGTTGCGAAAACCGGCGCGGCGACGCTGGTCGCGGCGTTTGCCGCTGCGGCGACGGTGATCGCGTCGCAGCTCGGGTCTGCGGTGTCCCGTGTGGACACGCTGAACAACTTTCCGAAGGTCATGGCGAATCTCGGATACTCGGCGGACGATGCGCGCGCCTCGGTGTCGCGTATGGCCGACGGTATCAAGGGGTTGCCGACCCGCCTCGATGACATCGCGTCAACGACGCAGCAGCTTGCGCCGCTCACGAAGTCCCTCGGGGATGCGACCGAGTTGTCGCTGGCCCTCAACAACGCGCTGCTGGCAGGCGGGAAGGGCGGCGCGGAGGCCTCGCGGGCCATGATCCAGTACACGCAGATGCTCGGTAAGGGAAAGGTCGATCTGCAGTCGTGGAGGACGCTGCAGGAGGTTATGCCCGGACAGCTGGGGCAGATCGCGCAGGCGCTTCTAGGGCCCACCGCGAACACGATGGCCCTGTATGACGCGATGAAGGAAGGGACAGTCTCATTCGACGATTTCAATAACGCGATACTGCAGTTGAATAACGAAGGGATAAACGGTTTCGCTTCATTCACGCAACAGGCGAAGGATGCCACGGCTGGAATTAAGACAGCGTTCACGAATGTGGGAACTGCGGTTAGCCGCAATATTGCGAACATTATTCAGGCGATTGGTGCAGACCGCATTTCTGGTGCTATCAACTCAATTGGTGGAGCAATTGACGCGGTTGGGAACAAGATCGTTGGACTGATCCGGTCGTTCCAGGGAGGGGGCTTCTCCCAATTCGCAGGGGGGATGCAGGGCCTGATACCGGTTGTCGGTGGCGTGGTCGGAGCGTTCGCTCCGCTGCTGTCGAAGATCCCGATCCTGGGGGCGGGGTTCGCGGGCCTCACGGGCCCGATAGGGGTCGCTCTGGGAGCATTCGCGGGGTTCGCCGCGACGAGCAAGCCCTTCCAGGACGCGCTGTCGAATATCGCCAGTGTCCTGGCGGATTCCTTCGGGTCCGTGATGGTGAATCTTGCCCCAGCGTTCGAGCAGGTTGGGACGATGCTTGGCATGATGGGTCAGGTCGTCGGAGGGTCGCTGGCGAGCGCGTTCAACACGCTGGCACCCGTACTGGGCTTGATCGCCCAGCACTTCATTGCGCTGGTCAACGGCGTGATGCCCTCACTGATCCCCCTGATGTCGAACCTTGCGGGCGTGGTCTCACAGGTGATCGGCGTGGTGGCGGACGTTGTCGCGGCTGTGCTCCCGCAAGTGTCGGCGCTGCTGCTGCAGATGATGCCGCTCATCACCCAGATGGTCGCTGACCTGCTCCCGCAACTACTGCCGATCATCACGCAGATCGGCGCGCTCATCCAGGCTCTGCTGCCGGTCCTGATCCAAGTGGTGAGCGCAGTACTGCCGCCGATCATTGCGATCATCCAGGCTCTGCTGCCGGTCCTGATCCAAGTGGTGAGCGCAGTACTGCCGCTCGTGATCCCTGTGATCACGCAGATAGCGGAAGTGATCGCGCAGCTCGCGCCGATCCTCACGCAGCTGGTGTCCGCGCTGCTCCCGCCGATCATGGAAACCGTGACCGCTCTGGTCCCGGTCTTCATGCAGGTGGTGAGCGCGGTGATGCAGATCGTTTCGGCGGTGCTGCCACTACTGCCTCCGCTGGTGCAGCTAATCGGCGCTATTCTTCCTCCGTTGGTGAGCCTGTTCTCGGCGGTGATTGGACCGGTGATCACGCTGGCCGGTCAGATCATCGGCAACCTGATGCCAGTCATCACCAGCCTGATCGGAGTTATCCAGGGCCTGATTGATTTCGTGACAGGAGTGTTCACTGGGAACTGGACAATGGCGTGGAATGGCGTCAAGTCCATTTTCAGTAATGCTGTGAGCGCTATTGCGGGGCTTGTCACGGGCACCTTGAAATCCGTATTCACGGGTATTCCGAGCATGATTAAGGGCGTGTTCGCGGGGGCTGGGTCGTGGCTGCTCGACGCGGGCAGGAAAATCATTCAGGGCCTTATCGACGGCATCAAGGGGATGATCAGCTCCGTGCAGAGTGCGTTATCCTCGCTCACCAATCTCATCCCGTCGTGGAAAGGGCCGGAAGAGCGAGACCGGGTGCTGCTACGGCCTGCGGGTCGGTTGATCATGCAGGGCCTCGAGGAGGGGTTGGCGGACCGGTACGCGCAGGTCAGAGCAACCCTAACGGGGTTCACGGATTCGCTGGCCGGGACGCGTCCGACGACGGTGCCAACCGCTGGTGGCCCGGCGGCCCTGCCGGGCACGGGTTCGGGCGTGGGCTTGGCGGACGCCCTGGCATCGGCGATCATCCAGGCTCTCGGAAACACATCGATCGCACTCGAGGTCCACGACGTCGACGACGTCCTGATGGGGTCGATGGACGCCCGAGTCGTGGCGTCGCTGCGCGAGCAGTCGCGCCGCCGTGGACTGTACCGGTAGACGGGGAGGAGGACGCATGCTCACATGCGAGGTCAAGGCGTACGCAGGACCGTCTGACGCCCCGTGTGCCGCCGTCATCATCCGGGGAGTGAAGGACGCGCTGGTGCGCGTCTGCCGCATCGTCGGGGACACCGAGCAGACGGTGCGCGGGGGACGGGCGATGCGCGTGTTCGGCGAGGGCTTCCTCGTCGACTACGACGTGCCGCTGGAGCGCCAGGTCCGGTACAGGGTGACTGCGGGCACTGAGACTGCGGAGGCCACGTACAGGGTTGAGTCGTCAAGGGGGTGGGGGTGGATCACAGACCCGTACGACCCGGCGAGGGCTCTCTCCGTCGCTCTTGACGACACGTCGGGCGCGCAGATCATCATGCGTGCCGGGGCGCTCGAGTCCGACAGCCGCGCGGCAACGGTCGAGACCGTGGACATCATTGGATCGTCCTACCCGGTCGCTGTCGGCATGCGCAGATCGAGGCCGTCGGGCATAAAGCTCGAACTGGTCACCGTGACCCGGGGCGCGTCCGAGGCTGCCGCGCAGATCTTGGACTCCTCGATCCTCATCGTCCGCATGCCGGAGGACATGCCGTCCCTCGAGCCAGTGTCGTTCCTGGCGGTCCCGGACCTATCGGCGTCGTATCCCCAGCGTCGGAGCGGACGAGGAGGGCTCGTCCTATGGTCCGGCACTGCACGCCTCGTGCGCCCGGTGGCCCGCTCGGTGGTGTGGGAGAGATGGACGATGGATGCGGTCGAAAATCTGTGGAAGACCCTCACTTTGACACGGGTGGAGTCGATGGCTTGGGGGAAGGGCCTGTCGATGGCCGACGTCGAACGCGATCCGAAGTTGGGGGGATTGCTGTGATCACACTGAGCGAGGACGTCCTAGAGGCGCTCACGGGGTCGCGTGAGGGAGAGAAGATCGAGGCGTCGGCGTGGTACGGCGGGCGTCTAGTCGCGCAGGATATCATCGCGTCGTCCTGGTCGATGACGGACGACGCGACCAGGCAGGTGCGGCGAGAGCTGAGCCTGCAGATCGAGGACCCGGCAGGGGACCTCATCCCCTTGGGCTACGAAGACCCGCTGTCCGCGTGCGGACAGCGCCTCGCGGTCCGCCACATTATGCCGGGCGGCGAACGCGTGGAGCTCGGAACGTTCCTGATCACCAAATCAAAGCCAGCGGCGTCCTGGACAGTATCCGAGCGCGGCGCGGATCGCCAGCTCATCTGCGCGGGCGCGTCGATCACGGTCACTGCTGCGGACCTGACCGCCGTCGTGAAGGCCGATGGGCTCGCGGCCCCGCAGTCCCCACCGGGATCCGTGAGCGCCGTGAGCGAGATCCAAAGGCTGCTGTCGGGGATCATCCCCGTCGTCATCGGTAAGGGCGTCGACGTGGACCGCCGCGTCTCTCCTCTCATGGTGTACGACAAGGGCCAGGGGACCCGAATGGACGCAGCGGAGGACCTGGCGGACACGCTCGGCGCGGTTATCCGCATGGGCTCAGACGGCGCGGCGTATGTCGAGGTCCCGGGCACAGAGCCCGTGTGGACCATTAACGGCGGTGACGACGGAGTACTCATCGGCGTCGATTTCGAGCACTCGATTGACAAGCTCTACAACGAGTGCATTTCTTCGTCATCGGGCGGCGACACAGAGATCATGGGCTCCTACCGGATCGACACCGGGCCCCTGCGCTGGGGCGGCCCGCTCGGGCACCGCATCGTATTCCACGACAACCCGCTCATCACCCGCGTAGAGCAGGCCGTAGCCGACGCGCGCACCGTCCTCACCAACAAGGTTGCGAAGCGGGCGCTGCCCATCACGGTGCAGTGCCTGAACCACCCGGGCCTGCAATCCTCTGACCCTGTGCGCATCGAAATGCCGACCTGCCACGGATTCCGCGCCGTCACCGGCGCTGTTGCTTCGATCAGCCGCAGGGGAACCACCGCTGGCGTCTCCCAGATGGAGGTGGTCGTCAACGTGACGATGGGTGATTTCGTGGAGGCACTCCGTGGATGAGCTCGCCTCGATGATCTCCGCCGAGGGAATCTCGGCGGGCACGCGCACCATGCTCGGAACGGTACAAAACCGAGCAAACGGAGGGCCAGTCGTAACCGTCGGCGGATCTCCCATCAAAGCGCGCTGGTTGTCTGGAACCGTCGTCAACGATGGAGACACCGTTCTCGTGCAAATCACCAACGACGCGGGAGGGCAGCGCACGAGCCTCGTCCTTGGCCGAGTCTCGGATACCCCCGCCCCCGCGGTGGGAACCGTGACCAAAACCCCGTCAGGTGCCAAGAGCATCACTGTGCGAGCCGAATGGCTCGGTGAAATCGAGGCCGCCTATCTCAACACCTACACGCCAGCAGTTGGTGACCAGGTGATGCTGATATGGCATGGATCCACACCTATCGCGATGGGAAAGCGCTCCGCACCACCGCCAGCGGAGTCCCAATGGCCCGTACCAATAGCGGAGACGCGTCCCGGATTCATCACAATCCGCGCCATCGACTCCGCCACCTGGGACGCGCGCCAAGGGAACAGTTGGGACACGTACAAGGGAGCCTCCGTGTATCAGGGCACTTGGGATACGCGCCCGCCATACCTCGGTACTTGGTGGTACGGGAATGGTGCCGCGATCCTCGCGGGCCGCAAGGTCACGAGACTCCGTATCCGTCTCGCCCGCCGCAAACCCCAGATCGGCCCAGCATCCTCCGCGATCGAGTTCCGGCTTGCCCCCCACGGCCTGATGGACCGGGCCAGCGGGCGGCCGACGGCGCTCGCGGATGGAGTGGTGGCGACTGTGCCGCCGAACGCGGGCGGCACGTGGCACGACCTCCCGACGTCGTGGGGGCCGTTCCTGGCATCTGGGGGCGGAATCTTCATGTCGGGCGCCGCGTATGGCGGCGTGGACGGCGTCGACGCCGACCCGGAATCGGGTCTGCTCGAGGCCGCGTGGGAATAGACCGAAAGGATGATGACTATGGTCACGATGCGGCCGAATGGGGCTGTCACCCCGGATGGTGGGGATCCGCCCAGGCTCACGAAGTATTTTCTGGACCTCGGGTTGACATCGAATCGCATGCTCGCGGCGTCGTCGCAGACGCAGGCCGACAACATGGTCGAGGCAATGCGGTCCACTGGCTACCCGGCGTCCACCCAGCGTCCCCTTTACGTGTTCCGTACGGATCTGGGCGGTCTCACCGCTCACGACGGTACGCGGTGGACGAATCTGGTAGCGCAGGAGACGTTGAAGGGGAAGATCACGCCGGCGAATGGTTGGACGTGCTCGATCGAGGGCGGCCTGCGCACGGGTCGCTTGTGCACGGCGATGATTTTGTGTTCGCCAGTCGCGTCGACCTGGTTCTACAAGTACTCCCCGCAGACGGTGGGAGTTCTACCGCCAGAGCTCTCGTCGGTGTCGGGTGCGCGTTTCACGCTCCCCGGTGAGGGGCCCGCGATGTACCTGGATATCGATAAGCACAATTTGACGCTGACAACGACGTCCGACAAGTACGTCGCTCCGCAGCGGATTTGGGCATCGATGGTCTGGCACATCTGATGCTGCAGGAGCGGTCGGTCGCGCCGTCCCCAGGAAAAGGGGTGGCGGCCAGCCGTTCTCGTTCATGCCGCCGTACGTGGCCTTCAACTACGTCATCAAGATCTGACGGGCCTCTCGAAGACCCGCCTAGCCCCGACCATCAACCGCGGTGGCCGGGGCTTCCTACACCACGAAAGGAACACTCTCATGGAACCGGAACTTCAGACGATGCCTGAAACCGCGTTGGAGGAGGCCCAGCTGCTGGGCATCCTCACTGAACGAAACATCGACCAGAATGAAGGAGGCCAGGCGTGAGCACCTCTCCCAACGATCCCCGTGTCGTCGCAGCCGTGGACACGGCCCTGCGAGCTATGCTCGGCGAGGTCGGCCACGTCGGCGGCGACAAATACTGGGATGCAGTCGGCAAGTCCGACTTCCGCGGCTACGCCTGGTGTGGAGCTTTCCAGGTCTGGGGCTTCCTGCAGGCAGGCGTGAACCTCATGGGTGCCGCCTGGTGGTACTACGTCCCGTATATCAAGAATTTCGCGCAGAACATCGGCGCGTGGTGCGATGAACCCGGTTATGGGCGACAGGCGATTTACGAGTGGCACGGAGACGGCGTTGCCGACCACGTCGGCGCATCCTGGCCCGACCCCAACGCGGACCTGTTCCGAGCCGTTGAAGGAAACACCTCGATGGGCGGCTCCCAGGACAACGGCAACGGCGTCCTCGTCAAGTACAGGTACGACGAGGACATCCTCGGCTGGGTCGACATGCACCGCGTGCTCGCCTGGATGATCGACAACGGCCGCTGGGACGGCGGCAGCGCATCTCCCGCAGCCGAAACGGGATACACCGATATCACAGCACTCCAGCGAGCAGTCGGAGCCACACCCGACAATGTCCTCGGCCCTGACACGCGACAGCGCATCCTCGCCGTCGCCGCCGCATCCACCTGGGGCGGAAGCTTCTTCCCCTTCGGCATCGAATACACCCAGCAGGTCGTGGGAACCACCCCGGACGGCATCTGGGGCGAAAACTCCGAAGCCGCGCACGACCGAACAGTCGGCCTCATCCAGGCCGCAGTTGGCGCGTATCAGGATGAAATCTACGGCGCGGCAACCAACGCCGCCGTCAACATCGCGCTTGCGGGCGCGGAGACAGCGTGAAAGGAAATAGACGTGAATCAGAGTGATATTCTGCTGGGCTTGCAGTCGGATCCGTTCGTGACTTCGGTTCTGATCGGCAGTGTGTGGCCGTTCATTCAGGCGGCGCTTGATCGCCCGTACTGGAAGCGCGAGCGCCGCGTGTGGCTGACGATCGGCGTGGCCGTCGTCGTGACTGCCGGTGTCTGGATCTCCGGATCCTACCCGGCGACGTGGAAGCTCATCGTCTCCCAGGCCACCGTATTCCTCGGTGTCGCCTGGACGGTATTCCAGATCCTCTCGCGGATCCGAATCGGCGGTGTGAGCATCATTGATTGGGCCGGAGCCCTCACACCGGGTGGCGAGACGATCGCTGACATCAAGGGTGAAACTGAGGGGCGCAGTCAGGAGGACAGTGGTGCCGTGGGTACAGCTTGATAACGTTGTCGTCGGCGCGCTAATCGGACTGGGCGGAATCGTCTGTGGCAACCTCATCAGCGGGTGGTCGCAGAGGCGCGTCGAGCACGAGCGCTCGCGTCTGGCGGAGCTGACTCTAGCGTTCGACTCGATGAAGACTGAGCTCGAGCGGCTGACCCTCAAGGTCGATCGGCTTGAGAAGGATCTTGAGGCGGCAACGGCTGACCTTGATCAAACGCGCGCGCGGTACCGAGCGGCGCTCGGCTGGGGGCACAAGCTCCAGCGCATCATTGAGGATCTTCTTCTGACTCTCCCGGAGGGGACGACGCTTCCGCTGATCCCGGATCCTCCGAGCGAAATCAAGTCCGAAATCTGATGAGGATACCAACGAGGCCCCACCACCCGCTATGGGTGGTGGGGCCCATCTTGTTTTCATGCTCGGCGGGCGCGCGCCCGTCGTGTGCGGCTCATGGCGGCGAAGACATCTGGGCCTCGTGCGGCTGCCGCTGCCTGGGGATCCCGCGCGGCCGCGAGCTGAGAGAGGTTCTGAGGTCTCAGTGCGCGCCGCGAGGTGCGCTCGCGGACGCTGGCGGCGACGAGTTGCGTCGTGCGAGGAATCTCGTAGACCTCCCGGTACTCAGCGGCGGTCATGCGGTGGCTCATGGCGACGTGTGCGGCGAGGTTTAGATAGGCTCCTCCGCACTCGTGGCACACCAGTCGCCCCTCGGAGGTCTCATCGATGCGCCCGTAGACTCCGGCCCCGACCGGCTGACCGGAATGAATGTGATCTACAAAATAGTGAGTAGCTAGGCGGCAGCGCGCACGGCGCTAATGAGTGCGTCTGGTGGCAGGCGCACGTATCGACGAGTGGTTTCTGGGCGGGCGTGTCCGAGGACAGCCCCGACGGCCAGGAGGTCACGAGTGCCGGCATACATGGCGGTGCCGCAGCGGTGCCGGAGGGTGTGCCCGGTCCAGCCTGCGGGGAGTGCGCGCGCGAGACGCTTCGACACGTAGCCAGCCGACAGATGCCCGCCGTCTTGCCCTGGGAACAGATAGCCGTCGCAGACGGAAAGGGCACGGCGCAGGTCCATGCGGACGATCGGGACGTATCGGGTTTTACCTCCCTTGCCCGTCACGTAGAGGCCACTCCCGTCCCAGTCGCGGGAGTGGACGCGCGCGATCTCCATGCACCGCAGGCCCGCGTAAGCGCCGAGGAGAATCATTGTGCGGTCGCGCTCATCAGCCCGAGCGAGCGCGTCGTGGAGCACGTCGTCAGGGACGGGCCGAGCGACGCCGGCGGGCACGCGCACGGCCGCCAGACCCCGCGCAGGGTCGGTGGGGATGAAGCCCGCTCCATGAGCCCAACGAAAGAACGCCGTGAGGGACCCGCGCACGCTCTTGCGTGTCTCGGGTTTCCATGACCCCGCGGAGAGCACGAACCGCAGATCAGTCGAGGTCACGGAGGCCGGGCCAGCGGGGCATTCGCGGATGACCTTGCGAAGGTGGCAGGAGTAGAGGCGAATTGTCCGGGGTGAACGGCCCGCAGCTTGCATCGCGGTAGTCCAATCTGCGACGGCCGTGTCCCAGTCCCAGAGGGGTGTCATCTGTGTGTCCTAGTTCTCTCGCAGCACCCCGCGCTCGCGGGAGGGGGAACAAGCAGGTCCCCCTGTTGCGACCCTTGCGGGGTAAGTGTTGGTGGGTGATTCACTGTCTCGCGACGGTGCGAGCGTGTCCACCGGAAGGATGCCGTAATCTAGGCGATGGAAGGAAGATCGTCGGCGTTATCCCAGCTAGGGCATGATGGGAACAAAAAGGTAACATTGTGACCAAGCCGATAACCGGACGGTTACTGGTTCGAATCCAGTCGCAGGAGCAGATGCCCCGAGTTCTCATGAACTCGGGGCTTTTTGTTGATCGGGGAGGAGTGAAACATGCAGGCGATCGCTGATCACACCTACCACATTCTGATCATCGCCTTTGTTGCTACCACGATCGTCCATGCGGTCGTCACGATCATGAGCAAGCCCCGCAAAAAGAAGCGCGGACCCGTCGCCCCCAGGGAGAGCGCAGTCGATCGTGAGAAGCGCATGCGAGAGCGATACGCAGCTTTCGGGGAGCGTTGGCGGGAGTGGCTGGATCAACCGCGGAGGAGAGGTGACGCTGACCGTCTCGTGACGGCCGCGAGCATCTGGGGCAGCCCGGAACAGGGAGCTTCCTTTCCCCGGCGCTTCCATGCCAGTCAGCTCGGCAAGGTCACGGGCAATAGGCGCAGCTACCTGGCGATGCTGGACGTCCCCGTCGACGCTGTCCAACCGAGGCGTGAGCTGGCCCCGACGTCATGGGCGAAGGTGCGTCTCGACGTGTCGGCGCTCCACTCCAAGGCCGCGCAGAAGCCCCGTCTCATGCGCGTGTGGCTCAGTAGGGATCGTGCGCTCGTGGAGCTGCATCGCACGCGCGTCGTCAAGGTTGACGAGATTCTCCCCAGCGAGGTCGTCGGCTTTGTCCGAGGCTTCACACGCCTCGGCCCACGCACCGGCAAAGTGGATGGTCTGCGTTGGCTGCCCGCCGAGACAATGGAGTTGGGAGCCAAGCCCCTGTGGAATACCTTCCGCGCGATGCGCGACATCTCCTGCGTGGCTCCCGAGGGGTCGACCGTTGCCGATGCCTTGAATGCTGTGGACTTCCATGCCTTTGCCTTCGTCGCCTTCCGTGCCGAGAGCGCGTGGAAGGAGCCCTGTGCCCACTTACGCGTTCTGGATTGTTCCGGCGTGACCTACCAGGTGGGTGATGCATTCTCGCAGGAGTCCTCCGATGGGCGGTGGGCGCCCCCTGGGGACGATGCGGCGCCCTCGATGGGTGCGGATGGTGGGGAGGGTGCTCGGGCTTCTCGACGAGGCCGTGGCCGCCCGAGCAGGCGCCGTAGCCTGAGAAGAAGGCGTAGTGTGGCGCAGGAAGCGGTTGCATCCGCCAGTGACGACCAGAAGGTTGGGAAGTCGCAGTCCGCCGAGTCGCCCGACCGCGAACCCGAGCCGCTGGGTGACACGGACCTCGCCGTGGTGCCGATCGATCCTCGCGAGGTGCTGTGGGCCGTGGAGAAGATGGTCGAGCTGTGACTGTTCACTGCTGTGTGTAGATGAGGAGGTGCGAACGGTGGGGGAAGAACTTGTTGAGGCTGTCCTGCGGGTCGTGGAGGAAATCCCCGAGGGGCGTGTGGCTACGTACGGCATGATAGCCCGTGCGGTTGGTACCGGTCCGCGCGTCGTCGGGCGGATTATGCACGACTGGGGCGGTGGCGTCCCGTGGTGGCGTGTCGTGAGCGTTCACGGAACTTTTCCAACAACTGTGCGGGGTGAGGGTTTTTCCGAGTGGGAACGAGAGGGGATCCCTCACGATCCAACACGCGGAAAAGTGTTGATCAAAGAGTGTGTGGTGGAGCAGGACTGGCTGAACGCTGTCGCGCGCCCCATCATTGAAAACGTGCAGAATAATGCGGAATTGTCAGACTGAACCCCCTCGAGATTCGATTACGATTTGGTTACGCGTGAGTGAATTTAGCTCGCGCAGATCACTGTGATGCTCTACTCTTAAGGAGACGCCGAAGAGGGCGATTCTCCGGAACAGTGACCGTTAGCGTTAACGAAGCCGGGGGAGCAAACTCCAGAAACAGAGAAGTTACTGGTACCCAAGGGGTGAGAAGTGACGAACTTACTAGAGCTAAAGGGGATCTCAAAGACGTTCCCCGGTGTGAAGGCGCTGTCCGACGTGGACCTCGACCTTCGACCCGGTGAAGTCTTGGGTCTCTGCGGTGAGAACGGGGCGGGCAAGTCCACGCTCATGAAGGTGCTCACCGGTATCCACAAGTCCGACCCGGGCGGCGAGATCTGGCTGCAGGGAGAGAAGGTCGACATTCAGTCGCCGGAGCACGCGCGTGACCTCGGCCTGTCGATCATCCACCAGGAACTCAACATCGTTCCTGACCTGACCGTCGCCCAGAACCTGTACATCGGTCGACCCGGCACGTCCAAGTTTGGATACGTCGACGACCGGAAGATGGTTCGTGATGCGCGCGAGCTGTTCGAGCGTCTCAACATGGACATCGATCCCACCGCCCACTGCCGTGACCTGCCGGTCGCGCGTCTGCAGATGGTGGAAATTGCGCGCGCGCTGTCCTTCGACTCGAAGATCCTGGTTATGGATGAGCCCACGGCTCCTCTGACCACGACCGAGACCGAGTCCCTGTTCGAGCTGGTGCGCGACTTCGTGTGCCCGACGACTGGCCTGATCTTCATCACGCACCGTATGCCCGAGCTCACCGAGCTCACCAACCGCATCTCGGTCCTGCGCGATGGCAAGTACATCGGCACGGTGGACACAGCCTCGACCCCCATGAGCGAGGTCGTGAAGATGATGGTCGGTCGCGAGGTCCCCGCGGACGCGCGCCCCACCACCAAGCCGCTCTCCGACGAGGCCGTCCTGCGCGTCGAGAACCTCTCGACCGTCAAGGCCGTCCACGACGTTTCCTTCGAGGTCAAGAAGGGCGAGATCTTCGGATTTGCGGGCCTGGTCGGCGCCGGCCGCACCGAGGTTGCCCGAGCCCTGTTCGGCGCTGACCCCCACACCGCTGGCGACATCTACGTCCACGGCAAGAAGGTCTCGATCAAGAGCGCGACCGACGCCGTGAAGAATGGCATCGGCTACCTGTCCGAGGACCGTAAGCAGTACGGCCTGCTCCTGGACAAGGACCTGTCGTTCAACACGGGCATGGCTGCCATGGATCACTTCACGAAGGGCTCCGTCGTTGCCACCAAGAAGCTGCGCGACGTCGCTCAGGACTACGTGAAGAAGCTGCGTACGCGCACCCCCACCGTTGACGTTGAGGTTCGTAGCCTCTCGGGCGGTAACCAGCAGAAGGTCGTCGTGGCCAAGTGGCTGGAGCGTGATACCGACATCCTGATCTTCGACGAGCCGACCCGCGGTATCGACGTGGGCGCGAAGGATGAGATCTACACGCTGCTCGAGGATCTCGCGAAGCAGGGTAAGGCCATCATCGTGATCTCCTCGGAGCTGCCTGAGGTCCTGCGTCTGGCGAACCGCATCGCCGTCATGGCCCACGGCCGCATCATCGGCACCCTCAACAACGAGGACGCCACCCAAGAAAACATCATGGAACTGGCCACCGTCGGCCAGGAAGAAGCGAACGGAGTACACGCGTGAGCACCGCCGTCGTCGATAACAAGGGCCTGGAGGCGCCGTCGCCTTTCAAGACCTTCATGAAGAACAACATGCAGCTGCTGCTCGTGACGCTGGCGCTGCTGGTCGTTCTGGCATTCTTTAGCTTTGCCGTGCCCAACTTCGCGTTCGTGAATCGTGAGGTCTACCTGGGCATCGTCCTGCAGTCGGCCTACACGGGCGTCATGGCGCTCGGCGCAACATTCGTGATCGCCACTTCGGGCATCGACCTCTCCGTCGGTACGGGCCTGAGCCTTGTGGCGGTTATGGCCGGTGTCTTCCTCGCGGGCGACAAGATGAACCTGCCGCTCGGCGCGGGCCTGATCCTCACCCTCCTCGTCGGTATGGCGATCGGCCTGGTCAACGGCCTGAACATTTCGATCCTGGGCCTGCCGCCCTTCATCGCAACGCTCGCGATGATGATGGTCGCCCGAGGCCTCGCGCTGATCATCTCCGATAAGGCCTCGATCTCCATCGCCAACCCCGGCTACAAGTTCATCGCTTCCGGCACGCCCATCCCTTACGTTGCCAACGCTGTCATCATCTTCGTGGTCCTCACGGTCTTTGCGACCTTCCTCATGAACAAGACCCTGCTGGGCCGATACGCGCTGGCGATCGGCTCCAACGAAGAGGCCACGCGCCTGTCCGGCGTCAACGTTCGCATGTGGAAGATCATCATCTACGTGGTCGCGGGTGCGTTCATGGCTATCGGCGCGATCCTGTACTCGGCTCGTAACGGCCTCGTCCAGCCTGCTGAGGGTGTGGGCATGGAGCTCAACGTCATCGCCGCGGCCGTCATCGGCGGTACCTCCCTGTCGGGTGGCCGCGCCTCGATCCCCGGCGCCCTGGTCGGCGCGATCCTCATGGAGACCCTGAAGAAGGGCCTCACGATGATGGGTATCGCCGCCGAATGGCAGTTCGTCGTCACCGGTATCGTCCTGCTCCTTGCGGTCGTTATCGACAACCTGCGTCGCATCCGCGAAAACGCAGCCTGATTCTTACCCATTCAATTCACCCATCGTGGACCGACGTCGGTTCACACACACCAAGGGCGGGAATGACCCCGCCACCCCACGAAAGGAAAACCAATGCGCCCCATCGGACGTATCTTCGCCGCCGCCGCCGTCGGCTCCATGGCCCTGGGCCTTGCTGCCTGCACGACCTCGACGGATTCCTCCTCCTCTTCCGACGCCAAGCCCAGCGCGTCCTCCGGCTCCGCCAAGGTTGACACCTCCGGCAACGCCCAGGATTGGGAGAAGGCTGCGGTCAAGGGCGATGGCACCAAGACCATCTACCTGGTCTCCAAGGGCTTCCAGCACCGCTTCTGGCAGGCCGTCAAGGAAGGCGCCGAGCAGGCTGGCGAGGAGCTGGGCTACAAGGTGAACTTCGTCGGCCCGCAGGACGAGACCAAGGTCACTGAGCAGACCGACCAGCTGAAGTCCGCTCTGGACTCCGGCCCGGCCGCCATCGGCTTCGCCGCTCTTGACTCCAAGGCTGCCGCCGACTTGCTCACCGAGATCCACGGCAAGGGCATCCCGGTCGTCGCCTTCGACTCCGGTGTTGAGTCCGACATCCCCGTCACCACCGTCCAGACGGACAACAAGGCCGCCGCCGCCGAGGCCGCCAAGCACATGATCGAGCTCCTCAAGGACAAGAAGGGCTCGGTCGGCATGGTCTGCCACGACTCGACCTCCACCACGGGCAAGCAGCGTTGCGAGGGCTTCAAGGAGTACTTCAAGGCCAACGCTCCCGCCGACCTGAAGCTCCTCGACGAGCAGATCGCCGGTGAGGTCACCAAGGCCGCCGACACCTCGCTGTCCATCATCCAGGCCAACTCCGACATCGTCGGCATGTACGGCTCCAACGAGGCCGCTGCCTCCGGCATCGTCCAGGGTGTCGCTGAGTCCGGCAAGGACGTCACCGTCGTCGGTTTCGACTCGGGAAAGACCCAGATCGACGCCATCAAGGCCGGCACCGAGGCCGGCGCCGTGACCCAGTCGCCCGTGAAGATCGGCTACTACACGGTCAAGGCCGCGGTCGCAGCGCTCAACGGCGCTGAGCTGCCCAAGGTCATCGACTCGGGCTTCGCCTGGTACGACAAGACCAACATCGACAACGCTGAGATCAAGGCGAACCTCTACGAGTGAGCCGATAGCTCCATCGGGCACGAGGCCGGGGCTGGGGAAGTGACAAACTGAACCGGTGGCCCGCCGCGGGTCCCGCTCCACGACTGTGGGGTGGGACCCACGGACCCGGCACTTTTCCATTCGAAGGATCCGAGGGGGCGAGCGCCCCCGCGCTCCGACATCGACGTCTTCAAGAGGGATGAAGGAATAATGACAAACCACCCCCGCATCGGAATCCGCCCCACTATTGACGGCCGCCGTAAGGGCGTTCGTGAGTCGCTCGAAGAGCAGACCATGAACATGGCGAAGTCCGTCGCCGAGCTTTTCGCCTCCAACCTGCGCTATCCGGACGGCAGCCCTGTCGAGGTCGTCATCGCTGACACCACGATTGGCCGCGTCCACGAGGCCCAGGATTGCGCCGCGAAGTTCCGCGCGAACAACGTCGGCCTGACCCTGACGGTCACCCCCTGCTGGTGCTACGGCACCGAGACCACCGACATGGACCCCGCGATGCCGCACGCCATCTGGGGCTTCAACGGCACCGAGCGCCCCGGCGCCGTGTACCTCGCCGCCGCCCTGGCCGGCCACGCCCAGATTGGCATCCCCGCCTTCGGCATCTACGGCGAGCACGTGCAGGACGCAGACGACACCTCCATCCCCGAGGACGTGCGCACCCGCCTCCTCGACTACGCGACCGCCGGCCTGGCTGTCGCGCAGATGAAGGGTGAGGCCTACCTGTCCATGGGCTCCGTCTCCATGGGTATCGCCGGCTCCGTCGTCGACCCCGACTTCTTCGGCTCCTACCTCGGCATGCGCAACGAGTACATCGACATGAGCGAGTTCACCCGCCGCATCGAAGAGGGCATCTACGACCCCGAAGAGTACGGGCAGGCCTACCAGTGGATCCGCGAGAACTTCAAGCAGGGCAAGGACTGGAACCCGCCGGAGTGGCAGTACCCCGAGAAGCACGAGGACTGGTGGAAGTTCGTCACCAAGATGACGATCATCGCCCGTGACCTCATGCACGGCAACCCCCGCCTGGCTGAGCTGGGCTTCGAGGAAGAGGCCGGCGGCCACGGCGCCATCGCGGCCGGCTTCCAGGGTCAGCGTCAGTGGACCGACCACTTCCCCAACGGTGACGTTCTGGAGACCATCCTCAACACGAACTTCGACTGGACCGGCATCCGCCAGCCCTCCGTCGTGGCCACTGAGAACGACTCGCTGAACGGTGCCTCGATGCTGTTCGGCTACCTGCTGACCAACACGCCGCAGATCTTCTCCGACGTGCGTACCTACTGGAGCCCCGAGTCCATCGAGAAGGCCACCGGTTGGAAGCCCGAGGGCCGCGCGGCCGCGGGTCTGCTCGACCTGCGTAACTCAGGCTCGACCACGCTGGACGGCGCCGGCAAGGCGGTGCGCGATGGCGAGAACGTCATCAAGCCCTGGTACGAGTTCACCGAGGAGGATCGCGAGGCCACGCTCGAGGCCACGACCTTCCACCCGGCCTCGACCGGCTACTTCCGTGGCGGCGGCTTCTCGACCCACTTCCGTACCTCCGGCGAGATGCCCGTGACGATGTGCCGCATCAACCTGGTGCGCGGCCTCGGACCGGTCATGCAGATCGCCGAGGGCTACACGGTGGAGCTGCCCGACGAGGTCGCCTTCACCATCGAAGAGCGCACCAACATCGAATGGCCCACCACCTGGTTCGTGCCGAACCTGACGGGTGAGGGCGCCTTCAAGAGCGTCTACGACGTCATGAACGCGTGGGGCGCCAACCACGGTGCGATCTCCTACGGCCACATCGGCGGCCAGCTCATCACGCTGGCGTCGATGCTGCGCATCCCGGTCAACATGCACAACGTCCCCGCGGAGCGCGTGTTCCGCCCCAAGGCGTGGTCGCTGTTCGGCACCGAGTCCCTCGAGGCTGCGGACTTCCGCGCCTGCGAGACCTTCGGTCCGATGTACCGCTGATGCAACCACCGGTCGGGCTCGGGTGTCCTCTCTCCCCGAGCCCGGCCGGGCTCGCCCCCATGCGGGGCACCAACACCGGGATCCGGCCCCGGCCTCGCCGATGAGGAAAGCCGCACGAGAACCCAACGACGGGACGCGCCGCGCGAGGGCGTTTTGAGCAGGAGACCTTCAATGACCACTGTACTTGCTGTTGACCTTGGATCTGCATCCGGACGAGTCCTCGCCGGAACGCTGCACGACGGACGCCTCGACGTCACCGACATCCACCGTTTTAAGCACGAGGCCCGCCGCCGCGAAGATGGCACCCTCACGTGGGATGTGGCAACGATGGAGGCCGAGACGATTACCGGCCTGAAGAAGGCCCTCGAACAGTTCCCGGACGCCCGCGCGGTCTCCATTGACACATGGGGCGTGGACTGGGCTCCCCTCGACGAGAACGGTGAGCTCGTTGGTGACGTTATTGCCTACCGAGACGAGCGCACCTCCCGCACCCTTGACGCTTTCCGTGATCGCATCGGCGACCGCGAGTTCTTCGACCTGACCGGCAACCAGCCGGCCACCATCAACACGGCGAACCAGCTGTTCGCCTACCTGCAGGAAAACCCCGCCGACGCGCAGCGTGTCGCTGCCGCCCTCTTCCTGCCCGACTACTTTGCGTACCGCCTCACCGGCGTCGTCGGTTGGTCGCGCACGATCGCCTCGACCTCCGGCCTGCTTACCCCGGGCGGCGGCGACTTTAACGACGAGGTCTTCAACCGTCTCGGTATCCCGCGCGGCTGGTTCGGTGAACTCTCCGCCGACCGGACCGTTGTCGGCCCCTGCACGGTCCCCGGCCTCGAAACCCTGACCGTCGTGCGCGGCGGTGCCCACGACTCCGCGTGCGCCGTCCACGGCCTGCCCATCGAGGGAGGCAAGCGCGCCTACTTCCTGTCCTGCGGCTCTTGGTCCGTCCTCGGCGCGATTGAGGATGAGCCCCTCATGAGCGATGCCGCCTTCGACCTGGGTATCACGAACGAGGGTCGCACCGACGGGGGAGTGCGCCCGCTCTTCAACATCACCGGCATGTGGATCCTTCAGGAGATTCAGCGCCAGTGGGAGCGCGAGGGCACGCCCACCGACACCGACGAGCTGGTCGCCCAGGCTCGCGAACTGCCCGCCGCCTCCGGCGTTTTCGATCCCGACGAGGAAGCCTTCGCCACCCCCGGCGACATGCAGCGCAAGATCGACGAGGCCCTGGACGCCCAGGGCGCGGCACGTCCCGACTCCATGGCCGGCTACGTGCGCGTCATCATCGAGTCCTTCGCCCGCCGGTACGCCCGTGCGATCGGCGAGCTGACCGAGGCCACGGGGAAGGCTCCCGATCAGCTCAACCTCGTGGGCGGTGGCGCACGCAACCGCCTCCTGTGCGACCTGACCGCCCAGATCTCGGGAGTGACCGTCGTGCGAGGCCCCATCGAGGCATCGACATTCGGTTCCCTCCTCGCCCAGCTCGAAACCATCGGTGCTCTCGCCGAGGAAGATCGCGCCACCGTCATCGCAGCCAGTGCAGCAACCCATGTCCACGTCCCGACCCGCAGCTAAGAAGGTCTCGCTCGCCGACATCGCGCGGCGCGCAGGCGTCTCGACCAACACGGTCTCGCGCGTCGTGCGCGGGGATCCTGAGGTGTCGGAAAAGACGCGCGCGCGCATTGCGAAGCTTGTCGAGGAACTGGGCTACGTGCCCAACTACGCGGCGCGAGCGCTCGCGGCCAAGCGCACCAACGTCCTGCAGGTCGTGCTGGCAGCCCCCATGTTCCACGGACACGGGCGCGTGCTGCTGTCGATCCTCAACGCCTCGTCGCAGGCCGGCTATCACGTGTCCCTGTCCTACGCCTACGGCCCGGATGGGCAGTTGCGCAACGACTTCGCTCCCTTCGACGTCGACGGAGTCATCATCCTGGGTGGTCAGGACCCGACGATCGACGTAGCGATCGAGGCGGGCAAGCGTTTCCCAACCGTCCTCGTCCTGACGAGCGAAAAGGGGCTCGACGGCATCTCCACCGTCGCGGTCGACAACGTGCGAGGTGCGCGCCTAGCGACCGAGCACCTTCTCGCCCAGGGGCTCACCGACGTCGTTCACATCTCGGGTCCCGTCGGCTGGTCGGACGCGCAGATGCGGCGCATCGGCTACGAGCAGGCGTGTGCGTCCTACGACATCGAGCCCGTCGTGCTTGAGCCCGACTCGTGGGACTCGCGTGACGGCTACGACGTCATGCGAGCGGCCGGTCGTCTGCCCCAGGGCGTACAGACCGCCAACGACCAGCTGGCCCTGGGCGCCATGCGCTACATCTACGAGCGCGGGGGAGTAGTCCCTCGCGACGTGCGGGTCGTCGGCTTCGACGACATCGACGGCGCAGACTCCTACGCGCCCCCGCTCACGACGATTCACCAGCCCTTCGACCGCCTGGGACGCACGGCCGTGCGCCTCGTGCGTTCGCTCATGGACGGCGGTCCCTCACAGGATATCGTCCTCGACCCCGAGCTGGTCATCCGGGCCAGTTCACACCTGTAAGAAAGGCACGTTCATGCTCTATGGACCTATGACGCACCCGCAGTTCCTGCGCGCGCTCGCGGCCGCCGGCCACGGCTCGAAGATTCTGCTGGCGGATGCGAACTACCCGCACACGACGGGTGTGAACCCGCGCTGCGAACTCATTTCGCTCAACCTCGCCCCGGGTCTCCTGGATGTCAGCCAGGTTCTCGACGTCCTCAAGCGCACGATTCCGATCGAGCGCGCAGAGATCATGACCCCCGCCCCCGACGCCGATCCGGTGGAGATCCCGATCCACGACGAGTTCCGCGCGGCTCTGCCCGGTGTGGAGTTCGGCGAGATTTCCCGCTGGGACTTCTACGATGCCGCGCGTGATGAGAACGTCGGCATCATCGTTGCGACGGGCGAGCAGCGCCTGTACGGCAACCTGCTCCTGACGGTCGGCGTGCGCCAGCCCGGGGAGTAAAACCCGTTTGCCGCCCCAGGGCGTGCCTTGTTGCATCAGTGACGAACACTTTCGTTTCGTTTTCGTTTCAACTTGATGGTGGCTCCGGGGTAGAGAAGACAGTTTCATCGCTGGTGGGTGGCTCGTAAGAGCTGCCCACCAGCGCGTTTATCCTTGCAATATCTTTGAATAATGAAGAATAAACGGCGCTGTCCTGAACGTTTGTGCGCCCTGCGTGCACCTGCGTGAATCCTCTTCTCGTGATGTTGCATACTTTCGTTTTAGTGACTATTCTTTTCTTAACGAAAGAGAAAGCGACAAAGAATGTCGCTGGTTCTGTGAAGAGGTGTCCCATGGGACGTGCAGAAGAACGCACGAACTACATCCTGGATCGCCTCGCCCGGGAGGGTGAGGTGAGCGTCGCGCAGCTTGCCTCCGATCTGGGAGTTTCGCCCGTCACCGTGCGCGCATCGCTCAAGTCTCTCGACGAGCAGGGCTACCTCGTGCGCACGCACGGAGGAGCGCGTCCCACCACCTTCCGCAACATTCACCTGCGCCAGAACGATCGTGTTGAGATCAAGGAGCGCATCGCTCGCGCCGCCGCCGACATGATCCACGACGACGATCGCATCATGATCGAGGCCGGCACCACCTGTGCCCTCATCGTCAAGTATCTCGCCGGCAAGCGCGGGGTTCAGGTTCTCACCAACTCCGTGCTGGTCTTCGCGAACGCCCGCTCCAACCCGAACCTCAACATCACGCTGACGGGTGGGCACTTCCGCGCCGAGTCCGAGTCCCTCGTGGGGCCGGTCGCCGAGCGCGCCATCAATGACTTCAACGCACGCGTCGCGTTCCTTGGGACCGACGGGTTCAGCGTTGATCGGGGTCTGACCACCCAGCTTGTAGAAGGTGGACAGGTCGGCTCCATTATGCGTACCCGCGCACAAGAGACGTGGCTGCTCGCTGACTCCTCCAAGTATGGGGAAGCCGGCTTTGTCAGCTTCATGGGGATCGACGAGGTCACCGGAATCATCACCGACGATGAGATCCCCGAAGAATCCATCAAGGAATTGGCCGAGCGCACGAAGCTGCGCATCGTCTAGGAGGAATTACATGGCCACCATCGTGGTGATGCCCCAGCTGGGCAACTCTGTTGAGTCATGCATCATCGTCGAGTGGATGATCGCAGAAGGCGACACCGTCTCCGTCGACCAGACGCTCGCGTCCATCGAGACCGACAAGTCGACCATGGAGGTGCCCTCGACCGCCGAGGGTACCGTCCTGAAGCTCCTGTGGGAGGAAGGCGACGAGGTCCCCGTGAAGGATCCGCTCATCATCGTCGGTGAGCCCGGAGAGGACATCTCCGGCCTCGTTCCCGGTGGCGACGCTGCCCCCGCCGAAGCCGACGCTCCCGCCGAGCAAGTCGCCGCTGCCCCCGAGGCTGGTGCCCCCGCCTTCGCGACCGAGCGCGCCACCGGCGCCGTCTCTCCGCGCGCCCGCGCCCTCGCCGCGTCGAACGGCGTCGACGCCTCGGCCATCACCGAGGGCTCCGGCCCCCATGGCCGCGTCATCGAGCGTGACGTCGCCGCCGCGATCGCCGCCGGCCCCGTCCTGACCTCCGCCGCGCGCGCCGCCGGCGTCAGCGCAGCCGAAGGCACCGGCATCGGTGGACGCGTGTCCGTCGCCGACGCTGGCCGTACCGCAGAGGCTGCCCCGGCCACCGCTGTCGCGGCTCCCGCCGCCGCTGCCGCCGACTTCCCCGGCGCCTCGACCTCCGCCCCGCTCAAGGGTGTGCGCAAGGTCGTCGCCAAGCGAATGATGGAGTCCCTGACCTCCACCGCGCAGCTGACCCTCAACACGACGGCCAACGCCGCCGGCATCCTCGCGATGCGCAAGAAGGTCAAGAACGCCGACGAGGCCCTGGGCCTGAACAAGATCACGCTCAACGACCTGGTCTGCTTCGCGGTGTCGCGCACCCTGCTCAAGTACCCCGTGTTCAACGCTCACCTCGAGGACGGCGTCCTCACCGAGTTCGAGCAGGTCCACCTCGGCTTCGCGTGCGACACCCCGCGCGGCCTCCTCGTCCCCGTCATCCGCTCCGCGCAGGCACTGGGCCTCAAGGCGTTCTCCGACGAGGCCAAGCGCCTCGCCGGCGGCGCGATCGACGGCTCCCTGTCGCCCGACTTCTTGAGCGGCGGCACCTTCACGGTCTCCAACATCGGTTCCTTCGGTATCGAGACCTTCACCCCCGTCATCAACCTGCCCCAGACGGCCATCCTGGGCGTCGGCGCGATTACCCCGCGCCCGACCGTGGCCGCAGACGGCTCGATCGGCGTGGAGCAGCGCCTCAACCTGTCGCTGACGATCGATCACCAGGTGATCGACGGTGCGGACGGCGCTCGCTTCCTGCGCGACCTGGTCGCAGCCATCGAAAACATCGACGTGACGGTCCTGGCCTGAGAAAAGAGGAATACTCATGAGTGACACGCATTTTGACGTCATCGTCCTCGGTGCGGGCCCCGGCGGCTACCTGGCTGCCGAGCGCCTCGGACACGCGGGCAAGAAGGTCGCTCTCGTGGAGGAGCAGTACCTGGGCGGCACCTGCCTGAACGTGGGCTGCATCCCCACCAAGACCCTGCTCAACGGCGCGAAGAACTACCTGCACGCCAAGGAAGCCAGCCAGTTCGGCGTGGACGCTCAGGGCGTGGCCGTCAACTGGACGCAGATGCAGGCCTGGAAGGACCAGGTCGTGAAGGGCCTGGTCGCAGGCGTCGCCGCCACCGAGCGTAAGGCGGGCGTCACCGTCATCAACGGGCGAGGCCACCTCGACGCCCCCGGTCGCGTGACCGTCGAGGGTACGACCTACACCTCGGATCACGTCATCATCGCCACGGGCTCCGTGCCGGCCATGCCCCCGCTGCCCGGCACCCAGGACAACCCGGCGCTGGTCGACTCCACGGGCATCCTCTCGCTGCCCGAGGTTCCGGCCCGTCTCGCGATCATCGGCGGCGGCGTCATCGGCGTCGAGTTCGCCTCCCTGTACGCCACCCTCGGCTCCCAGGTGACCGTCATCGAGATGGCCCCTGAGATCCTGCCCTTCATGGACGACGACCTGGCCGCCAAGGCCCGCGCCGCCATGAAGGACGTGACTTTCGAGCTGGGCTGCCGCGTCGAGTCCCTCGACGGTGGTACCGTCCACTACTCCAAGGGCGAGGAGAAGCTGAGCGTCGATGCCGACGTGGTCCTCATGGCCGTTGGCCGCCGTCCCGCGACGGAGGGCTGGGGCGCGCAAGAGGCTGGCCTGGAGATCAACCGCGGCGTCGTCGTCGACGACACGATGCGCACCAACCTGCCCAATGTGTGGGCCATCGGTGACGTCACCGGACGTTCCCTCCTGGCGCATGCCGCCTACCGCATGGCGGAGATTGCCTCGGCGAACATCCTGGATCCTGCTGCCAAGAAGCGCGGCGAGGTCATGCGCTGGCACACCGTTCCGTGGGCCGTCTTCTCGATCCCCGAGGCCGCCGGCGTCGGTCTGACCGAGTCCGCCGCCAAGCGTGAGGGCCGCGATGTCCTCGTCGCCAAGGTTCCCGCCCTCATGTCCGGCCGCTTCATCGCGGAGAACGGCTTCAAGGCACCGGGCGAGGCGAAGATCCTCGTTGATCCCACGACCCACCAGGTGCTGGGCATCCACGTGTTGGGCGCGTACGCCGCCGAGATGATCTGGGGCGCTCAGGCCGTCCTCGAGATGGAACTGACCGTCGAGGACCTGCGCCAGGTCGTCTTCCCGCACCCCACGGTCTCCGAGGTGATCCGTGAAGCCGCGTGGGCCGTCAAGCTCTAACGAACATCCCCTACGTCAAGGAAGAGTAGAAAAATGACTCAGTCTCTTATCATCGACCCCAATGAGGTGCGTCGCCCCGGGTACGTGAAGTTCCCCGAGGTCCCCGTCAACCAGTACACCTTCGACCGTGACACCGAGATCGCCCGCTACGGCGAAAAGGGCATGGTCCAGATGCTCCACGACATGATCGTCGTGCGCACCTTCGAGTCGATGCTGGACTCCATCAAGAAGACCGGCGCCTGGGAAGGCGTCGAGTACAACCACCCCGGCCCCGCCCACCTCGGCATCGGCCAGGAGAGCGCCTACGTCGGCCAGAGCTACGTGCTGTCGCCCGATGACTTCATCTTTGGTTCCCACCGCTCGCACGGCGAAATCCTCGCCAAGTGCTACTCGGCCATGCACCAGATGGACGAGAGCCAGCTTGAGGGCATCATGAAGGGCTTCCTCGACGGCGAGACCCTGTCCTACGCCGAGAAGATCGACTACAAGGACACGAAGGACCTCACCGAGAACTTCATCCTCTTCGGCGCCCTCGCCGAGATCTTCGCCCGCAAGTCCGGCTTCAACCGCGGCCTGGGCGGCTCGATGCACACCTTCTTCCTGCCCTTCGGCTCCTACCCGAACAACGCGATTGTCGGCGGCTCCGCCCCCGTCGCGAACGGCGCGGCCCTCTTCAAGCGCATCAACCGCAAGCCCGGCATCGTCATCTCCAACGTCGGTGACGCCGCCCTGGCCTGTGGCCCCGTGTGGGAGGCCATGAACTTCGCGTCCATGGACCAGTTCCGCTCGCTGTGGCGCGAGGAGGATGGTGGCAACCCGCCGATCCTGTTCAACTTCTTCAACAACTTCTACGGCATGGGCGGCCAGACCTTCGGCGAGACCATGGGTTACGAGATCCTCGCCCGCGTGGGCGCGGCCCTCAACCCCGAGGCCATGCACGCCGAGCGTGTCGACGGCCTCAACCCGCTGGCCGTCGCGGATGCGACCACCCGCAAGAAGAAGATCCTCGAGGAGGGCCGCGGCCCCGTCCTCATGGACACCATCACCTACCGCTTCTCCGGCCACTCGCCGTCGGATGCCTCCTCGTACCGCACGAAGGAAGAGGTCGAGCTGTGGGAGCAGGTGGACTGCATCAAGGAGTACAGCAACCTGCTGATCTCCAACGGCCTGACCACGCAGGACGAGATCGACGGCTACACGGCCTCGCTGACCGAGAAGCTCGTCAAGGTCCTCAAGCTCTCGATCGACGACGAGACCACCCCGCGCGTTGCCGACGGCTACATCGACTCCGTCATGTTCTCCAACGAGAAGGTCGAGGCCTTCGACGACGCGACCCCTGAGATCGACCTTGAGGACAACCCGCGTGTCAAGGCGCTGGCCAAGAAGGTGCGCACCTCCGTCGACGAGAACGGCAAGCCCGTCTCCAAGATGCGCATGTACCAGTTCCGTGATGGCCTGTTCGAGGCCATGCTGCACCGCTTCAAGACCGACCCGACGATGGCTGCTTGGGGCGAGGAAAACCGCGACTGGGGCGGCGCCTTCGCCGTCTACCGCGGCCTGACTGAGGCCCTGCCCTACCGTCGCCTGTTCAACTCGCCCATCGCCGAGGCCTCGATCGTGGGTGCCGGTGTCGGCTACGCGATGGCCGGTGGCCGCGCGGTGGTCGAGCTCATGTACTGCGACTTCCTGGGCCGTTCCGGTGACGAGGTCTTCAACCAGATGGCCAAGTGGCAGTCGATGAGCGCCGGCCTGCTCAAGATGCCCCTCGTCCTGCGCGTGTCCGTGGGCGCGAAGTACGGCGCTCAGCACTCCCAGGACTGGAGCGCGCTCGTCGCTCACATCCCGGGCCTGAAGGTCTACTTCCCGACCACCCCGACCGACGCCAAGGGCATGCTCAACCTGGCACTCGCCGGCACCGACCCGGTTGTGTTCCTCGAGAGCCAGAAGCTCTACGACAAGGGCGAGGATTTCGAGCCCGGCGGCGTGCCCGAGGGCTACTACGAGACCGAAGAGGGCGAGCCGGCGATCCGCCGCGAGGGCACCGATATCACGATCGCTGCCTACGGCGCGACCGTGTACAAGGCTCTCGAGGCCGCTGATGTCCTGGCTGAGAAGTACGGCCTGAGCGCCGAGGTCATCGACCTGCGCTTCGTTGCCCCACTCAACTACGACAAGCTCATCGCCTCCGTGAAGAAGACCGGTCGCCTGGTCCTCACCTCGGACGCCGTCGAGCGTGGCTCCTTCCTCAACACGGTCGCCGCCAACGTGCAGACCCTGGCCTTCGACGCGCTCGACGCGCCGATCGCCGTCGTGGCCTCGCGCAACGGCATCACGCCCGGACCTGAGATGGAGTCGTACTTCTTCCCGCAGGTCTCCTGGATCCTCGATGCGATTCACGAGCGTGTCCTCCCGCTGCCCGGCCACGTGCCCACCACGAAGCACGCGACCGAGGCTGAGATCGCGCGCCTGAACCGCGCGGGACTCTGAGGCGCTGGGGGCGGGCCGTTCCCCTTTCCGGCCCGCCCCCGTCCTTGGCTCGCATTCCCTGACGCGAGCCCGCGAGGCCGGGGCTACACTCCTCCTCACCGTGCCCCGGCCTCGCCCACATACTTGTTTCAATACCGTTTTTCTCCACCCAACGAAGAGATGGCAGAACCCATGGACATCACCAACGACCCGGCAGCAACCCCGGCCCAGCGCATCGAGGCGCTGCGCGCCGGCGTGGCCGACGAGCACTTCCCCAGCTGGGTGCCCGAATCGAATAACCACATTCACACGTGCTTCTCGTTCAGCCCCTACACGCCCACGCACGCCGCCCTGCTGGCGCGCCGCAACGGCCTGCGCGTCGTCGGATCGGTCGACCACGACTCGATCGGCGCCGCCGCTGAGATGAGCGAGGCGACCCGCATCCTGGGCATGGGTTCCGTCACCGGCTTTGAGATCCGCGCCCGCTTCGGCGAAGGCACGCCGCTCGCGCAGCGCAAGCTTAACAACCCCGATTCCGAGGGCGTCGCCTACATGACGGTCCAGGGCGTGCCCGCCCCGGCCCGCGAGAAGGTCGCCGAGTGGCTCGCCCCCAAGCGCGCCGCCCGCCTTGAGCGCACTCTCGCCATGGCCGAGAGCGCCAACAAGATCCTCACCGACCTGGGCCTGGAGCCCTTCGACCCGCAGGCGGACATGGTCGGCATCTCGCAGTACGCCAATGGCGGCGGTATCACCGAGCGCCACCTGCTGGCCGCCATGGCCTCGGCCCTCATCCGCGGTTTCGGCCGCGGTCCCGCCCTGGTCCAGGGCCTGGACTCGATGGGCGTCGAGATCCCCGAGTCCCTCGCGCGCGTCCTGTCCGACGCCGACAACCCGCACCTCATGTACGACCTTCTGGGCGTCCTGAAGGCCAACTACCTGGATCGCATCTACATCCAGCCCACCGACGAGCTGCCCAGCGCGGCCGAGGTCGTCGAGTTCGCTGACTCTGTCGGCGCGATCGCCACCTACGCCTACCTGGGCGACGTGTCTGCCTCGCCGACGGGCGACAAGAAGGCCGAGAAGTTCGAGGACGACTTCCTCGACGAGCTCTTCGAGCACATGGAGTCGATCGGCCTGCGAGCCGTCACCTACATGCCCCCGCGCAACACCCCCGAGCAGCTGGAGCGCATCCACGCGCTCGCGGCTGCCCACGGCATGCTCGAAATCTCGGGCGTGGACATCAACCAGCCTCGCCAGCGCTTCACGTGCGAGGAGCTGCGCCGCCCCGAGTTCGCGGACCTCAACGAGGCCACGTGGGCCCTCGTCGCGCACGAGGCCCTGTCCTCCGTGGATCCCTCCCTGCACCTGCTCGGCCGCACGGGTCGCCTGACCCCCGAGGCTCTCGCCGAGCGCATCAGCCAGTACGCACCCCTGGGGCGCGCGATTGCCGACGGCGAGGACGCCGCCGCTGTTGCCGCCCGAGCCACATCGATTAACTGACGAGTATCGTCAAGAAAGAGAGACATCATGAGTAACGCTCCCGAGGTACGCGGGCTCTTCCTCAAGGCCCTCGGCCGCCCGGTTATCGTGGCCCCCAGCTCGGCGGAGCCGACCGTCACCTTCGACGGCCCGCTCACCGAGGTGTGCCCCTGCTCCCTGAAGGAGACGGAGCTTCCCGTCGTCGTTCGCGCTGGCGAAGAGACATTCGAGGTCCGCGCCACTGCCACCGGTGAGCGCGCCATCAACGGTCGTGTCGCCCTCGTGACGGGCGGCGCCCAGGGATTCGGCGCGGAGATCGCGCGCGGCCTGGTGGACGCCGGTTGCTTCGTGTACGTTGCCGACCTGAACGGCGAGGGTGCGGCAGCCAAGGCGGCCGAACTCGGCGGCGAAGGCGTCGCACACCCGATCACGGTCAACGTCGCCGACGAGGAATCCGTTGCGGCGATGGCCTCCGAGATCGAGCGCGTCACCGGCGGCCTCGACCTGGTCGTCTCCAACGCGGGTATCGTGCGCGCCGGCTCCGTCCTCGAGCAGGACGCCTCCGCGTTCCGCCTGTCCACGGACATTAACTACGTGGCCTTCTTCCTGGTCACCAAGCACCTGGGACAGCTCCTGGCCCGCCAGCACTCGACTGCCCCCGAGTGGCTGACCGACATCATCCAGATCAACTCCAAGTCCGGCCTCGTCGGCTCGAACAAGAACGCCGCATACGCGGGCTCGAAGTTCGGCGGCATCGGTCTGGTGCAGTCCTTCGCCCTCGAGATGGTTGCTCACGGCGTGAAGGTCAACGCGATCTGCCCCGGTAACTTCTACGACGGCCCGCTCTGGTCCGACCCGGACCGTGGCCTCTTCGTCCAGTACCTGAACTCCGGCAAGGTGCCCGGCGCCAAGACGGTCGCCGACGTCAAGGAGTTCTACGAGGCGAAGGTCCCCATGCGCCGCGGCGCCCAGGGCATTGACGTTCTGCGTGCGATCTTCTACATCGTCGAGCAGGAATACGAGACCGGCCAGGCCGTGCCCGTCACGGGCGGCCAGGTGATGCTCTCCTGACAGTGTCACGAGGCCGGGGATCCCAGCGGGTTTCTCGCCAGCTCCCCGGCCTCGTCCCTTCTTCCCACGTCCAGTAGTTTTTCCAGTGAAAGAGTCAGTCATGACCCAGATTCCCTCCACCCAGTACGCGATTCAGATCGTCGGCAAGGAAGAGTTCGTCGTTAACCCGGCGAAGCCCGTTGACCCCGTTGGCCCGACGCAGATCATGCTCGAGGTCGAAGCCTGCGGCATTTGCTTCTCTGATACGAAGCTGCTCCACCAGTTTGATGGCCACCCGCGCAAGTCGGACGTGGTGGCGGGTATCGATCTGGACGCCCTCAAGGACATTCCGTCCTACCACCCGAACCAGGAGGCCGTGACGCCCGGCCACGAGCCCGTCGTCCGCGTCGTGCAGGTTGGCGAGAAGGTCACGCACTTCAAGGTCGGCGACCGTCTGCTGGTCCAGGCTGACTGGAAGCACCTGCGCACCGCGAAGTCGAACGGTGCATTTGGCTACAACTTCGACGGTGCCCTCGAGGAGTTCGTCGTCGTCGACGAGCGCTGCGTCGTGTCCCCGGATGGCGAAGAGTTCCTCATCCACGTGTCGGAAGGCCCGTCGGCCGCAGCCGTCGGCCTCATCGAGCCCTGGGCAACCGTTGAGGGCTCCTACGCGTGGGCCGAGCGCAACCACGTCGCCGACGGCGGCCGCCTGCTGGTCGTCGGTGAGGGCGACATCGACGCCCTGACCGCCGAGCACAAGCCCGCCGAGGTCGTGCGTGTCGCCGCCGACGCCATCGAGGGCGTCGAGGGCGAGTTCGACGATGTCGTGTTCTTCGGTGCTGACGCCGACGCGATCGAGAAGGCCGCGCTCCTGATCGGCACCCGCGGCACCATGTGTGTCGTCCTGGGCGGCGAGAAGATCTCGCGCAAGGTGTCCCTGGACATCGGCCGTGTCCACTACGACTTCACCCGCTTCTGCGGCACGACCGGCTCGGACCCGCGCGAGGGCTACGCCTGGATCCCCGCCAACGGCGATCTGCGCGAAAACGACAAGTGCGTCTTCGTCGGCGCCGCCGGCCCGATGGGCGTCATGCACACCATGCGCGCCGTCACCTCCGGTGTTCCCGGCCTCAGCGTCGTGGGCACCGACCTGTCGGACGAGCGCCTGGCCAACCTGACGAAGGTTGTCGGCCCGACCGCCGAGAAGAACGGCGTGCCGCTGGACATCGTCAACACCTCCTCGACGCCCCTGGAGTACGGCTACACCTACGCGACGTGCCTCGTGCCCGTCCCGGCGCTGGTCTCCCAGGCCGTCGACCTGCTGGCCGAGGGTGGCATCCTGAACGCGTTCGCCGGTATCCCGGCCGGCACGTTCGGTGACTTCGACCTGCAGGGCATCATCGAGCGTCAGATCTTCATGCTGGGCACCTCCGGCTCGGACGTCTCCGACATGCGCACGGTCCTGCGCAAGATTGAGGCTGGCATCATCGACACCACGATCTCCCTGTGGGCGATCACCGGCATGGCGGGCTTCGGCGACGCCATCAACGCGGTGATGGACCGTACCTCTGGCGGCAAGATCATGGTCTTCCCGATGATGCACGACCTGGGTCTGACCCCCGTGTCTGAGCTCGCCGAGAAGCTGCCGACGGTCGCCGCGAAGCTCGACGCCGCCGGCCTGTGGACCAAGGAGGCCGAGGAGGCGCTGCTCGCCACCCGCTGAGCGCTCTTCCTAGACCTTCGCCCCGGCCTCGTCTGTTTTGACGAGGCCGGGGCTTCCTGCGCCTGCGAAGCGTGCGGGGCTGCTCTGATTCCCGGCCGAAGGAGTATGCTAGGAAGAGGCGAGTCGCGGGAGGGGACATGCGTTGTTGGCGATCGCTGGTGGATCACGGTTCTCGTGCGCCGGTGACAAGAGACGAAGGCTACGTGGCGTTGCAGGCGTGGCTGGTCGGCCAGCTGAACCCGCGCGCGCCTCACGCGGCGGACCTCTTTGCGCAGGACAGCGAGTGCCTCTACGATGCCTTCCTGTCCGTGCTCATTGGCACGGGGCTGGGATTCATCGACTACGACGACATCCGCTTCCACCACGGCCTCTACGCCTTCGACTTTTTCGTGGGCGACGTCCACGCGCCACCCCGGCGTGGGGGAGCGGACGGGCCGGGGGAGTCCCGCGCGGCAGGGCAGCTCTCCCCGGCGGTCGCCACCCCGGCGATGTGCCACGCGATTGTCGACACGTGGCTCGGTGACGTGGGCAGGCACATCCACTTCGTGGCATCTGTGATTGCCTCCGTGGCCACGCTCGAGCTCGTCGCCGATGTGAGAGTTGACGAGTGCGTCTTCGAGGTTGATCTGCCACCCGACTACGCGCGCTCCACCGCGAACTGCCCGTGGGAGGACGGGAGCCTGCCGATCGGCTCGCTGGACGCCTGCCTGCTCGCCGAAGGGCCGCTCATTCACCTCGAGGCGCGCCCGCGCTACAAGGGACAGGCCCTGTCCCCCTCGGGCTTTACCGCGGCCCTGGCATCGGCCGTGCAGATGGGGCTCTCCGTGGAGTCGTCCTCTGCGTTCGCCTTCGGTGCCGCCGCCACTCTGCGCGCCCCGCACGGGGGCCCTGAGATGCTCGGGTGGGCCGCCGATGCAGTGGCTCGAGCCCTGTCCGCGTGCGGGCACACCGGGGGAGTGCAGATCCGAGCGCGCTTCGCACGCGTGTCGGCGTAGTATCCGACCGACGCGCCGTCGCGCATAACGAAGCCCCGGCCTCGTCCGTTTCGACGAGGCCGGGCAAGTCTGCTGGGGGAGAGGCCCCTTACACGTTGGTCTTCCCTGTGGCGACGGTAGCGTCGTCCTTCCAGAAGTCCAGCTCGTCGGGGTTGAGGCCGATCGCGGAGGCCTTGAAGTGCGGCTCGAGGCCGGCCTTGCGCTGGGCGACGTAGTCGTTCGCGCAGCGGATGGCCTGGTTGCCGAGGATGACGATGACGGGCAGGTTGATGAGGGCCATGAGGCCCATCAGGATGTCGCCCAGGTTCCATGCGACCTCGAACTTGAGGAGGGCGCCCGCGAAGACGAGCAGCGCAGCGACAGTGCGGAAGACGGTGAGCATCCAGTGCTTCATGTGCACGTTGCGCAGCAGGAAGCGGAAGTTGACCTCGGCGTAGTAGAAGTTGCCGACCAGCGTCGTGAACGCGAAGAGGAACAGCGCGACCGAGATGAAGACCTGCGCGACCGGCTGGCCGAGGACCGTGGCCATCGCATCCTTCACGAGGGGAGCGCCCGTCACGCCGCCGTCCTCGCCGACGCCCGAGGAGAGAACCACGAACGCGGTGAGAGTACAGATGACCATGGTGTCGATGAAGACCGAGAGCATCTGGACGAGGCCCTGCTTGGCGGGGTGAGACACGGAAGCGGAGGCGGCGGCGTTCGGAGCAGAACCGACACCGGCCTCGTTCGAGTAGAGGCCACGCTTGATCCCGTACATCATCGCCGAACTGGTGAAAGCGCCGAAGATCGCCGGGAAATCGAAAGCGCTGCGGAAGATTGCCGAGAACATCGCGGGGATGTTCTGGTAGTTGAGTGCGACGACAACCAGGCCGACGCCCAGGTAGATGATCGCCATGACGGGCACGAGCAGGCCAGTGACGTCCGTCAGGCGACGGGTGCCGCCGAAGATCGAGCCGGCCATCAGCACCGCCAGAATGGCACCGATAATCCAGGGAGTCCACTCGTTGGCCCAGCTGTACTGGGTGAAAGCGTCAGCGACGTTGAAGGAGGCAAGCAGGTTGAAGCCACCCATGTAGGTGATGATCAAAACGACGGCGAAGAGCGCGGCCAGCCAGTTCTGCTTCAGTGCCGTCTGAATGTAGTAGGCGGGGCCACCGTAGGAGTGGTGGGGACCCTGCTTCTTGTAGATCTGCGCGAGCGTCGACTCGATGAACGCGGAGGCGCCACCGAGGGTCGCGATGACCCACATCCAGAAAACGGCGCCGGCGCCGCCCAGCGTCACCGCGGTGGCAACGCCCGCAATGTTGCCGACGCCCACGCGCGAGGCCGTCGACACCATCAGTGCACGGAACGAGGAAACCTCGCCTTCCTCGACGGGAGGCTCGGTCACGACGCGGATCGCTTCCTTAAATAGGCGTAGCGGAAGAGCGCGCGTGCGGATGAAGAAGTACAGGCCGACGCCAATGAGAAGGGCGACGAGCAGGTACGTGTACATGAAGCCCGAGATCGTGTCCAGGGTGCCGGCGAGATCGAAGGCCGGACGCAGGGTGCCGTTCATGGTGTTTCCTAGCATTGTCGGATGCGGTAAAACCGCACTGATGGCGGCAAGTATAGCCCTAGGGTCAATGGATAGTAAAAACTTTGCTAAGAAATGTGATGGTTTTTGCCATAAGTTCAGCTCGCGAGTGCCTGGAGCCTGCGCTACTGCGGATCGGGAGCCTCTGTAGAGAGCGCTGGAGCACACTTTCGTTCAAATCATGTGGTCTGGGACATGATACTGCGCGATTCTGGGCTGAAATCGCCCTCGTCCTCCGGGTGATTCGGCTACATTCTGCGGAAAAGTGGATGAACGGGTGTTCGGTACGTACGATTTGACGATGCCAAGCAATCTGCGTATTGTTTTCCTTGTTGCGCCGAACGGCAGCGAACGAAGCGAGAAGCTCGGGTCGCGGAAACATGGCGCGAAACGCCTTTCGAAAGCATGCGATACAGTCGCGTGCGCTTGATCGTGTGGGTGTTGTTTGTGAACTCGATAGTGTGTTTGTTTGTTTTTTATGCCTGTT
>ERZ773008.140-NODE-140-length-49396-cov-14.386859_pt1 | contig 49396 bp, 80 predicted proteins | sample MGYA00580664_ERZ773008 | MGnify/ENA primary metagenome ERZ773008 (study PRJEB29015, sample SAMEA2738016) | human oral metagenome | biome: human oral; feature: human-associated habitat; material: dental | place: China | collected 2048 ...
ATAGTTCTATTGTATCACTTGGTCAGAAATAGTCAAGAAAAAAGTCTGACTTTCTGAGGATGAATAGATAAATTCTTTATCCTAATTTTGCACTTTAATAATGTAGAATTTTAACGAACATGATTTATGGAATTAGTATTTTCGTTAATTCTTTTATAAAAAATACCGAAACTCTAAATCCTTATATTACGCATATATAAAAAACAACGATTATGAACCGTTGCTTTTTTAGATGCTATTAATATTTCAAGCCTGGATTGAAAAATCCTAAGGCTACTCCTACAAGTGCAATAACTACCAATAAGAGCATCACCCAATTTGGAGAAACTTTCTTTTTAGCCATCAGCCACCAACATAGAACAATAAAACCTGCTGTTAAAAGACCTGGATAAACACCATCAATCTTTTCTTGTAAGTTTAAAAATGTTTCTCCATCTCCATTTTTCAGCTCTAGCGCCGTAGTGACAGATACCCAAGTTGCTGCAACAGCTCCTATAACCATACCACCAACAACACTAATTGCTTTTCTTAGCGCCTGACCTTTAGGACCTACTAAAAATTCTACTGCTTTATCCCCAAGTTCATATCCTTTAAAATAAGCAAAACGCATTCCAAGATAGACTAATAGATTCCATGCAATAATATAGAATATTGCACCAGAAATATTTCCTCCTTTAGAAAGACCTAGAGCTATCCCCAAAAGAACAGGAATTAATGTTCCTACAATAAGTGAATCTCCAATACCTGCAATAGGCCCCATTAGACCGGCTCGCATTCCATTGATGGTCTCACTATCTACGGCATCTCCATTTGCACGCGCTTCTTCCAAACCAGCTGTTATCCCAACTACTAGAGAACCCAACTGCGGCTCAGTATTAAAGAATGCTGTGTATGTTTGCATAGCTTCTTTTTGTTCTTCCTTAGTATCATACATTTCTTCTACAATTGGAAGCATAGAAGTTAAATATCCAAAAGTTTGCATATGTTCTTGAGAAAAACATGTCAGATGTCCATAGAACCAGTGGTGAAATGATTTTGTCAATGTTTTTCTTGATATTTTTTTTCGACTCATTCTAAATATCCTCCTCTTCATCAAATCCCATATCACTGACAACTGCTGTCGTACGGGCAGATTTAATAACTTCTAATTCATAATAAATTACTGCAAAAATTAATGACACAACACCACTTGCTACTAAGTTCAAGCCTAAAGATTTTGCTAACGTGAACCCGACAAAGAAAGGAATAAAGTCTGTTGTTTTTGTAACAATTTGTTTCAAAAGTATTGCAATACCCACACATGGAAGGAGTGCTCCTACAGTAAATAGAGACTTCATTACAAAACCATCCATCGGAAGATATACTTTCATAAGATCAACCATATCTGGTCCAAATTTTGTAATAATCATTGTTGGTAAGAAAGAAAAGATAAAATGTGAAATCCAAGGATATACCCAATCAACAGCATATAACTTCTTAAAATCACCTTTCTCTACAGCTTTCCATCCAATGTGTTGCCAAAGCAAGTTCATAGTAGCTGTACCATAGAATAAAACAGTTCCAATTGTTCCAACCGCGGCTCCAATTGGCGCTGCTGCTGCTGCAATCGCCACTTCACCTGAAATATTATTTGCATGAACAAATAGGATAGATAACGGAATTCCGATATAAGAAATTGCCCGTACATCGGCCGATACAGTTCCACCAGGTGTCACTAAGGCAATATATAATACCTGTAAAGCCACACCAACGATTACCCCTGTTGTTATATCTCCTAATATTAAACCTACAATTAAACCACCAACTAATGGACGCCCCAAAGTATAGTTACCAATACTGGATCCCCCCATACCTGGCATCGATGCTAAACTTGCAAACAATCCTAAAAGAGCTGCTTGAATCCAAGAAATTTCCATCATTTTGTCTCCTTATTTCATTATTAAAATCCAAATTTTGATTTAAAATCACTCCAATAGCCAATAGATACATCTGGTAATAATTGGAATCTAACTTTATATCCTGCTTTTTCAATTGCTTCTAGTGCAACTGCTTCCTCTTGAGTAATTGATTGATTATTTCCCAACTTGATAGCACCTGGTCTATCGTTAGCAGGTCCTACAATAATTTCTTTAACATCTCCTGGAATAAAGCCCTGGTCTACTAAAATTTCTTTCATATCAATTGGATTTTTAGTAATCAAAAAATATCTACTATCCGATTCTGTTACTTTAGATGATTTTTCTTTAAACGCTTCCTTTGTCCAAACAAATGTTTTTTTATCTGACGCACCTTTATATGCCTGAATTAAAACCTTATTAGATGCAGCAGCGTCATTTACTGCAATTAATCCATCACATGGATGTTCTTTTGCCCATCTAGTGACTGTTTGTCCATGAATCATTCTATCGTCAATTCGTACAAATGTTACTACCATAATTTTTTATCCCTTTCCTTATATAACTAAATATCGTCTTCTTCATTAAGATTATCATCTGATCCGACTTCAAATTCTTGTAGAGCCGATGATGATTCGTTTAATATCGTAGAAACAAGTTCACTTCCAGTCAGAATGTCTTTCATCACCACTGCTGTAAGTGCCATTGTTAAGTTCATACCTCCCAAAATAGTTGCATTCTCTAATTTTCCAAATTCTTCTAATACTGTTGCAACAGTTGTTAAAGGACTTCCCCCAACAATATCTGCTAAAACAAGAACCGAATCATTTTCATCCAGAGATGCAATAACATTCTTGACCTCTACAGAAAAACCTGCAAGACTTTCTCCATCTTTTAAGCCAATCGCTATGACATCATCTACCTTATCCGAAGCAAACATAGAAAGAGATGATTTCAATCCCTCTGCGAGTCCTCCATGACTGACTAATATCAAATACTTCATATTTCCCTCCTTTTATTGATTTTATTCTATCATCCTTATCTTCACTTTATAATTGTTAAATGTCACAAAAGTTTATTGATAAATGTCAATAAAAAAATGACAAATGTCAATAAAGACATCTGCCATGTTCGTATTATTTAATAAATAATAATCTTGATATCTATTTAAGGGTTCCTATATCTAGTTCTTTTTGTAACTTAATAAGACTACCTTCAATATCCGTGTTATTTTCATCCATAGATAATGCTTCTAATCTTTCTTCTATTCCAACCAATGATTTTGAATTTATTCCTTTTGAAATAGTTGTAATTGAATTTTTCATTATATAATCCAGTGAAGTAGTCGTTAAGGCATTTTGACCAATCATTCCTTTCTTCATCAACTCTTCACTCTTCAAACTAGTTACTACCTCTGGTAATACTGAGCTTCCTTGACCCTTATTAAATAAATTTTGTTGAATTTCACGATTAATTGTTAAAAATTCTATAAATGATACGGCAAGGTTTGAATTGCGAGAACGCGAAGAAAGCACGTATAAGGAAGTATCTGTTACAGTAGAACGAATGTCTTCCTTAGTAGTTGGCAATGAAATACATGTCCAGTTAAAATTTGTATATTTGGCCACATGATAAGGAAAAGGTTTATATGTTCGATATTGTGCCAAACTCATTGGATAAAAGGCCACATGCCCTTCATCAAAATCTTTATAGGTTACTTTGTAACGTCCGTTTAATTGATTCAATCCCCTTATATAGGATAAAGCATCCTTCATTTCTGACGAATCTATACGAGGAATACCACTCTCAGAAATATTAACACCAAAGGCCGCTAGAGATTCTTTCCAACTATATCCTGTTATCCCAAATTGATCAACGATTCCATCTCCATCGGTATCTTTTGTAACTTTTTTACTAATCTCATAGAGATCTTTCTGCGTCCACCCTACTTTAGGAATTTCAATGCCCTCTCTTAAAAGTAAATCTTGATTTACACACATCAACATGGGATTGCTTTCATATGGAAGACCATATAAATCATCTCCGTATTTTGCTGCCTGCAAAGATACATCATAGAAATTAGAGGCATCTTCTTGAGACAGATAGGAATTTAGGTTTTTTAAAATACCTTTTGATGCAAATAAAGATAATTGGTCGCTTGATAATAGAAATACATCCGGTTCAGAACCTTTTAAAATTTGACTTGAAATCCAATTAGAATACTCCTCCTTAGGAATACCTGAATCATATACAATTTTAACCCCTGGATGAAGCTCTTCAAATTTCTTAATAGCCTCATCTAGTACATAGCTGTTATTCCCTGTAGGAATTCCCCAACTAGAATCAGAATAAAAACCCAGCCTAATAATCTTTATCTGCTTGTTTTCCCAAATAAGAAATAAACTCAAGCAACTTAGCACAAACAGTATCGCTAGAAACAATTGCTTTACTTTCATTTATCCATTTCCTTTGAAAAATTCTTTTGTGTCACACCTGTTTGTACAGCCCATATGGCTAACTGTGTCCTATCTCTCAAATTTAGTTTTGAAAGAATGATAGAAAGGTAATTGCGCACTGTTCCCTCGGATAAAAAAAGATTACTGGCAATTTCCTTATTTGATTCTCCAAATGCCACTTGCTGAATAATTTTCCATTCTGTCAGTGATATATTTTCAATATTCTCTTCCTTCACAGTAATAGAAAAATTGGTCTGTGCCATCTGCGAGAACAATTGAAATACCTTACTAGCTATATTAGGATTAATCATAGCTCCACCTTTATACACTGTCTGAATGGCTTGATATAACTCGTCGGTTGAAACTCCTTTTAATAAATAGCCAGATGCACCATATTTTAAAGCACTAAAAATGAATTCGTCGTCATCAAATGTTGTTAAGATTATAATTTTTATATTTGGAAAAAGTTTTTTGATTTCTTTTGTAGCCAATACTCCATCCATTCTAGGCATTCTAATGTCCATTAAAATTATATCCGGTTTTACAGTCATAATGTTATCCATAGCTTCGATACCATCACCAACGACGGATACAACATCAATATCAGCATATACTGATAAAATGATCTGCAAAGACTCTCTAATTAACGCCTGATCATCTGCAATCATTACCTTTATCATATACTTCACCTCCTATTTTTGGAAAAACTATTTTAGTGTAAAATCCTTCCCTATTTTCAAAATGAATAGAACCACCTAAAATAGAAACTCGCTCTCTCATTTGTTTCAAGCCATACCCAATTTGTAAGTCGTCAAAACCTATTCCATTATCGTGCAAAACTATTATGTTGTTATCCTCACTCATAAAGCGAATGCTCATTTTACTAGCATGTCCGTGACGAACAGAATTTGTCATAGATTCTTGTATAATCCTAAAAATAGTATCTTCCTGCATAACATCTAAATCAATATTCCCCCATTCATATTTTAGATCGACAGAGAGTTTTGATAGAGACTCATACTCACTAATCATTAATATTAGAGCATCTTTTAAACCATTATTTTGCAAAGCTCCTGGTCTTAGTCTATGTAATGATCCCCTAACATCTTTTATCCCCTCTCTAACTGCATTTGAAACATTTTTCAACTGTTCTTTAGCACGGATAGGATGAACATCAATTAGTACAGAAACAGCATCAATCCCTGCTGAAATTCCTGTCAACGCATGACCTAGAGTATCATGAATTTCCCGAGCAATTCTTTTCCTTTCTCGATCTTCAGCAATTTTCTCTGATAACGATATGTAATGATTCAATTCAGTGTTGACTCTAGATAACATTTTAAGCTCTTCCTCAATATTATGGTGCTCTTTAATCACGTATAGGATATAAGACAATAAAGAGATGATGAAAATAATAACGTTTAATGACGTCAATGCATTTTCTAAAAATAACACTACACCTCGTATGGACGATGGGTAAAATTGGATATAGGTAGAAAGAGATGGAACTTTTATAAATAGTGACAAGATTTCATAGTCTGTTAAAAGTAACATTAAAAAACTCAAGAAAATAAAAATAATCCAAGAACGTTTACTATCAGAGTCTTGAAACTCTCTTGAACTATAGAATATATCAGCAAAAACTAATAATATTATTCCATTGTATGACAGATTTTGTGACCATATAACACCAATCATTAATACTATTTCAAACAAATTCCATTTTGAAAAAATTGGCCATTTTTTCTCAGTTGAATACATTTTATAGGTAGATATAAAAATAATACCGACAAAAAAGATAATTGAATACCAAAAAATCTGGTCAGGTGATTTTGAAATATTGTTTAATTCTCCCAATAAGAGTATCATCTGTCCCTTTGAAATTACATAGTTTGTAATCTGTATATACAAAGCTCCATTGTATATAATGGTTAGAAAATTAATTAATAAAAGCAAAATTATAGAGTACTGGACACCTTTTACCTGTTTCATTACTGCCACCCATTAATATCAAACTGAATTATATTATTTTTATCAACAAATTGTACAGGTATAGTATATAATTCTTCAACTTCTTCTTTTTTTACTAATAAATCTATTGTTTCCGATACTTTTCTACCCATATGAGATGGAAATTGAGCAACCGTTCCCGTAACTTCATCTGTTGTAGCTAATAAATGCTTCATATCTGGTGAACCATCTATTCCGTAAATAAGTTTTTTTGAAGTTACTTTCAATTCTTTAATTGCTGCTAAAGCTCCTATAGCTGCTCTATCATTTAAAGCCACTATAGCATCAAATTGTAAACCTTCAGATAACGCATCACCTACAGTAGTCATAGCATACTCTGTTTGACCAACCGTTTCTCTTTCTGAGATAATTTGATAATGTTCTTCTGATTTTATTGTATCCAAAAAACCAGTTATTCTCTGATTGGCTGATAAAGCATCTTTGTGCGTTAACAAAAGAATATGAGCATTTGAGGTACGTTTCATCAAATCCTTGGCAATTAATATCCCAGCATGGTAATTATCAGAAACTATACTCGTATCAACTTTTATATTATTCAACTGACTATCTACTGCTATAACTCTAATTCCAAAATTCTTTGCCCTACTTAACGCTTCTACAATTTGCTCGCTATCACTCTTAACCGGATTAATAACAATAACATTCACTCGCTTCTCTATAAACTCATCAATTTGTTTACTCTGTTTCTCTTCACTCATCTCTGCGTCCCGAGTATACAATATCTGACCTTCTGAATCAGAATAGCGTTGAATCTCATTATGTAAATGTCTATAAAATTCACTATTCATCGTCATATAAGTCGCTCCAACTTTTATTTGTCCCGGAATAGGATCTGTCTGACTCACATGAGTATAAATCGCAAAAACAAATACGACTACTGTACAAAATATAATTTTGACGATTGTTCTTGTATATTCTCTACTCATTCCAACCTCCAAAAAGTTTCAACTAGTTCATTGTAACACATTTATACATTATAAAAAAGCCTGAGACCAACTCAGACTTTTTAATGCTTAAAATGGCAATTCTTCCTCTTCCAAAACCAAATCCGCCAAATCTTGTCCTGCATTATTTTCACGCATGGCACGTTGAGCACGACTTTCCAAGAGTTGGAATCCTGTCACAAGAACTTCAGTCACATAGTTCATCTGACCATTTTTCTCAAAACGACGGGTACGAAGTTCTCCATCCACAGAGATAAGACTACCTTTAGTTGCGTAGCTTGCCAAGGTTTCAGCCAATTTCCCCCAAAGAACCAAATTGACAAAGTCAGTTTCACGTTCCCCGTTTTGGTCTTTGTAACGACGGTTCACAGCGATAGTTGCTCGCGCTACCGACTTGTCATTGTTGGTTTTGTGCAATTCTGGTGTAGACGTCAAGCGCCCAATAAGGATTAGTTAGAGCAAAATACATAAAAAATATTTCCACAGTTATGCACCTTCCCTCTCCAGTTCATACATCCTCACCGAATGCAACACGAGATCACGATATTTCCAGGTGCTGACCAGGTACTCAATCACTTCCTGATCCTCTATCCTGCATTCCATAAGGAGCAATAGCTTGACCGTGTACTCATTTTTCAAAATTGGAACAGTGTAAGTCACATCTACCCAATGCTCAAATCCTAAATCGGTCTGCTCTATGCTCGCAAGTTCAATATTTAAAATGTTCATGTTTTCTTCCTCCTACTTATCTATTCGTAGAAAAAAGAAAAAAACAGTGAAAAAATCACTGTTTTATTTGTAACCATACTCGACTTCAGCTTCACGGCGCATTTTCGTAGCCTCTTCAAGAGATGAGGTACTGCCTAAATACTTTGGCTTCTTATCAACATTGATGAATACTTGATATCTCTTCTTTCGCTTGTTGAAATAGACCCCTCGAACACCAGTGCTACTCCTAACAGTTGGTTTCGTAGATTTTCGACTCTCAGGATCTCGAATAGAGTCCATATAGCCCTTAGATGCTCCACGTCTGCAACCGCATGAAGTTTGATGACCAATAAGATTATTATTAAGAATCACGCTCTGGCCACAATGCTTACAGATACAATTCCACCACACACGCTGATTCTTAGAATACGCTCTGTCAACAATCTTGAAGTTATCTGTTTCAGTTCCTGATAAATCTTTGAATCTCTCACGCTTCTTCTCGTCGTTAAGGCACCCGCAAGATTTGGTTCGACCATCCTTTAAATTTTGGGATTGAACGTGAACTTTATTACCACAAGAACATTCGCACAACCATAAGACTCTTCCTGTCTTAGTTCTTGAACCATCATCTGTGATAACAGTCAGACGGCCGTAAATGTTGCCTGTTAAATCAATCTTCCTCATTTTAATTAAAATATCTCGTTATCTTTCTTCATTTCAGCAAGCGCCGAGCTAGTCAAGACTTTTTCAGCAATATCGCCTTCTGCAATTTCTTCAGGATCATAATAATAGTCGATAATCATGCACTTCTCCATGACTTCGTTGTATTCACCACGAACAATATAAATATATTCGTCTGCCAGCCCTTCCTCTATGCCTGCTTCTAACTCTTCGATTAGTTCACTGTAATCGTAGCTAAAACTATAATTTCCGGCATCAATCCAAGCCTGAACTCTCATAGCTACCTCAAGGCTTAATTTGTTAAGGTCCTTTTTGCCATTTCTCAAGAGAGAAATTGAACTCTCCTGTATGCCGATCTCTTTTGCTAAGCGATAAGCTGAGATAGCCTTATTCATTAAGACCATCTCAACTCGTGACGTGTTAATAAGCATATATCACCCCGTTATCTACGTGACCTACTTTTTGAACTCCGTCAATCGGTTTCATGCCACGCCCCTCAATTAAGATGTCTCCATCTTTGTCAATCCAAAAATCCCAGCCATCTGCGTACTCTTCAAACGTTTGTTCATCCTTATAGTCTGTTTCATAAATGCCAACAAGCACTTCTTTTAATTGTTCTTCAGTAACCATGATATTCTTCTCCTTAACCCCAAATTTTTTCTGAAATATAGTAAGTTCCGTAGTTAGAACCGTCTGCAATAACTTCGATGCCGTAGTAAGCGCCAGCTTTGTGCATCACTTCGTTGAAGTGCACTTCTTTAGCTTCACCGAGCATATTAGCGTATCCATATTTACCAGCTTGGCGCATTTTTGCTTCAACTGCATGCCATTGTTTTAAGTTATAGTGTTCTGTTTCTTCTTGTTCTGATTTAACGATTCCCCATGCGATTTTCATAGCTTCTGCGATGTATTCAACTGTTGAACCGCCGAATCTTTTAGCGCCACGTTTTGCTATTTCCCATGCTAGTGTCATAACTTCTTTTTTCATTTTTGATTTCCTCGTTTCCTTATCTTGATTATAGTATATCACTATACTTGACGTTCGTCAAGCATTTTAATAAAAATATTTAAAGTTTTTTTATTTTAGAAAGTACTTTCAGAGCAATTTTGTTGGCATCAACAAAATTGGCAACCAAGCGCTTTATAAAGCTATTTGTTGATGTCAACAAGTCAATTTTTCAGAGCAAACAAAAAAACCGCAAGCCTAAGCCTGCGGTTAAACAATTAGAACAATATTTTAGAAATTTTCCTTTCTATTTTTAAAAAATTATTTCGTAGTGATGAGCCCATTAGGCTCAATAGTAAACTCTGGCTTGTCCGCCATTATGCCGTCTGAATTGAGGTAGTACCAGCCTGATCCGTCAGCTGACTTGATGAACTGGTTGGATTTCATATCGCCATCCTTGGCATCGAGATAATACCAATGCTCCTTGTACTTAACCCAACCAGTGGCCATTTTACCATCTTCTTTGAAATAGTACCACTTGTTAGCGATGAGCACCCAACCAGTAGCCATGGCTCCACTTGGGAGCAAGTAGTACCAGTAGCCGTCTGTGTGCTTGTGCCATGAGTTAGCCTTCATGTAGCCATTGCTATCAAAGTAATACCAGACATCGTTGATCTTCTGCCATTTATTTGTTGGGTAGCTTCCATCTGCGTTGACATACCACCAGCCTGTTGAATTTCTCTTCCAGCCTTCCTGGTTACCCTCATTATCGAGCATTTCTTGAACAGTTGAACCGAGCGATTGATAATGCTTGATTTTAGCAATCACATAGTTACGCAAGCTATCATTATAGCCACCATGCAATTCAAGGGAACGAGCAGGGCACGAGGTGCTTGAAAACTCATTGTGGAACTTGATATTTGAATAGTTTGGAGTATCACCGTAGTAAGTCATGTCTTCGGCCATTTGGCGCAATACCATATTTTCATTTTCGATAAATTCGGCATCTGATGCGCTTAACTGCTGGCATACTTCATAGCTAAGAGAGTTCATGTTAGCATCGTAGTTAGCAGCAGACCATGAGCCATTGTATGTGTCTTCGACTCGCACAATTGCATCTCTTGTGATGTAGTAATGAGCAAAACCAAGTTCAGACTGGCCATTGTCATATCGCGATTGCAACCAGTTTACATAGCTTTCAGCACTCATAGAGCCTGCATCATTGTGCATGATGTAGTATTTGGGTTTTTCGGTCGGACGTGAGCCAGCGATACCGTTAAAAATTGTATTATTGATGATTTTGACCATCGTTTACTACCCCTTTCCATGCATCATTCATCTGCTTAACCGCTGACTCGACGAATGTGTCTAAATCCTTATCAGTCATGTTGATGTTATATTTGCCAAGCTCAGCACGGATTTTAGTGCGGGCTTGCTCCAGCTTTTCTTCGCCTTTGTAGCCAGTTTCAGAAGCGACCTGCTCCACAGCATTGACCGCGTTTTTAGCCAAGATTTCAACGATTTTGACGGTCTTTTCACCGCCTTTTTGGATAAGGTAGTCTTTGACCGCCTTGACTGCGATACCTGCCAAAATTACAAGAATGCTGATTGCTCCGTTTGCGATAATTTCATTGATTTGTTGCATGTTATTCTCCTTTGTTTTTATCTTCGTCTTTTTCAAACAAGCGTTGAAACGCCTTTAAAATTGGCTGAAAAAGAGTAACGTTTCCTTTTAATTTGCGATAATTTTCAATGAGAGATTGAAAAGTAAATGCGATGTATCCGAGATAGATAGAATACAAGAATGCGAAGCCTGTCTTTTCAGGCAGTAGTACAGACATTGGGATGAGGATCATCAGCAAGAGAACCCCTAAAATCTTGCGAAGGAGCCCGTTGATGCCGATTTTGCTCTTATACTCGATGTCAGGATTGGCAATAGCAGCAATCGTTCCAGTCAAGAAATCAATGATTTCCATCGAAACAATCAAAGCTAGAGCGTACAATACCAGGCCGTCCTCGGTCTGGACTACGCTTCTTAAAAAGTTGAAAAATTCGATTTGCATACACACCTCTATTCTTTAGGTTCATACTTCCATGCTGCGCCTGTTCCGTCAAGCTCAAGGCGACCGTTGCGAGCAAAATCGCTGACAGGTTCACCGTTGTAAGTAAATTCACGGTTAAGCTGAACCAAGACACGCTTGCCTTCACCATTCACTTCAACGTGCGCTGGGTCTGCGATAGTAATCAAGTTATGTGCCATATAATGTTTACCAACTTCAGCAAGTGGAATCAACTCTACCAATTCCTTGTAGATAGTTCCATAAGCGATTGTCTTGCCTGCTACAGCATTTAAAACGACCGCATGGATGATTTTACCATAGCGGTCAGTTTCTTCTTGATTATGCTTAACTGCTTGGTCTGTTGCCGTCTGTTTCGCTTCAGTTTCAGCAAGTTTATGAGTCGCTTCTTCAAGTTTAGCTTGAGTCTGAACAATAGCGCTTGCTGGATCTAATTCAGCCTTGATGATATCTAGCACTGCTTGAATCAAGACATCCTCTTGCTCAGTCGTGCGGTCTCCTGCAAGTTCACGCATATTCGTACTGTAGCGATTACCTTCTGAAAGACGAATTTCAACGACTGTAACCGTGTTATCGCCTAAGCCTCGTGTGTAAGGCTTGCCTACAAGTTCATAGTTATTGATTGCCATTTGTCATTTTTCCTTTCGTTTCTTCAAACTTCGCCTTAAGTGCTTCATCCGATTCGATGATTTGCTTCATCTGCTCGAGCTCCATTGCAGTAACTGTGTAGAGGGCTTCTGTCATAGCTGATTGAGTAGCTTCTTTGCCGACTCTCTCACTTAGCGAATTAATCGCTAGACTGCTGATTTGTTTGTCTTGTTCATTCATGCTGTTTTCTCCAATTTTTCTATTTTTTGATTTAGTTCTTGAATGGCCTTAATTAAGTAAGGCACGAGTTCAAATGTTCGGTATGAGTATGCGCCGTCAGGATTTTCATAAAATGCTTCTGGGATGTATTTCTGGACATCCTGCGCCATGATACCGCAAGCGATATCTTCGATTTTGCCATCGTATTCTTTGCGATAGCTGTACGTCTTGAGTTGCTCAATGACCTCAAGACCTGAGACTGTACTAGCTTCGATATTATGCTTGTAGCGACGGTCTGAGATTTCTTTATTTAAAGGTATCCAGTCGGAACCTCCAAAGTTCTCTCCAGATAAATACACGTATCCATTTGACCGAGCAATTCTATTGTAGTCTGGAGAATAAATCCAGTATCCTCTGTTATATTGATCTTTTTGGTAAAAAATATTCCCGCCAACATGCAAATCCCCGTGAATAACTGGAACATTCCAAAAATGCGCCTGATTATAACACTTCATTTCTCCGCGAGCGTTGACAAACCACGCTTTTTCACCAGGTTTGTTCCAGTCATCTCCCCAATTCACCCAAAGGGCTGTTTGGTCCCAATTTCCTGGGCCGACATCACCCATACCGACTCTAAAACTATTTGATCCTGTTATCCAAAAAGTATGTGGGTCTTTATCGTGCGTACCAATCTGGAAGCCACCGATTTTACCTTTGTAACCCTCGAGAAGAGTCGCAGATACTACAACTGACCTAAGTTTGTTGATGAAGGCTTCTTTAGCAGCAAGCGTATCCGTGAAGATATCGCTTGAGACGAACATTCGAGCCATTGCTTGGTCCATAATCAACTTGTCTGCTGTGATAGTCTTTGAGCCGATAATCTCAGCATTTAGCTTGGCAAAGTTGCCCTCGCCCACGAATAGTCGTTTGAAGTAACCTTGAATAGCAGTCAACTCATCAAGCAAGGTCTTACCTTTCAGACGAATCTTCTCAGCTTCAATCAAGATTTGATTGTTCGTTGCGTTAATCTGTGAAACGATTGCTCCTGGACTTGTCAAGTTTTGGAACGCAAACGAACCTTGAAGTAAGGTCAGTTTGGTTTGAGTCGCTTCAAGAGTCTTATCTGTCTCAAGAGTCGCATCTTCGGGAGCGGGTTGCCAAAGACGGTCAGTCGAGCCTTCGTAGAAATCCAGCTCGGTCATGAACAGACCGCCCCATTTGTCTGGGTTGTTTCGGTCATACTCGAATTGCAAATAGCCATCATCGTAGTCACCGACGTTAAATTTGAACGTTTTCTTTACTGCTCGACTGTTATCGAAGACGGAACCATCAACCCAACGAGTTTTACCATCAAATACAAGTTGTTTTTGTTGAAAATTCATACTTGAATCTTTTTTACGCTTGCAGAAATACACTCTAAAATATTTCGAGTTGTTATCAAAACCTAGAATATTCAAAATGTAGTCTGTATTTCGTTTTACAAGAAAACGATTACTTTTAACGACTGCGCCTGGTCGCAATTCAAACATGCGCTTCTGTCCGTTAAAATAAAACGAGTGAGCTGTGAACCCCAAACGACCATTCGCTTCAGACCAGTATTTCAAACCATCGTCTGCTCTCGAATTTCGGAGCATATTCGGACCGCCAGCGTTGGCATACTTGCCGACTTCAACTTGAAATAGCTGATTTGTCAGAGTCATGCGAGCGACTTTCTCAGCGATGTCAGACTCGCTACTACCGATTATGCGCTCATAGAGTCTACTGGTCTCTTGAACCCGTTGAAAGTCTGTTAGATTAGCTTTGCTATCCAACTGAGATGAGATATTCAAGAACTGTCCGTCAACTGTCTTTTTGTACTGAGCAATCTTCGAAGAGACATTTTTGTCCGTTTCGGTTGTTATCTCACCAAACCGTCGTTCAATACCTCTCACATCTTCCTTATAAGTAGATTTTCCAACAAAATCACGAGTCACCAACTCTCTGACAGCAGTCGATTGCTTTACGCTCTCGTTTCGAGCGTATGTTTGTAATTCTTCTAAAGATTTCTGAGATTTTTTCTTAAAATCATTTAGTTCAGCGATTGCTTTATCGGATCCAAGCTTTGCGATTTGAGCAGTGTTTGATACGGTACCAGCTTTCGCAAGAGCATCTTCTGCCTTCTTTTTGATATCTCGAAGACCTGCGCCATCAAAATCTCTAAAACGTTGGTTGATTGTCTCTGTCAGACTTTTCTTGACTTCTTCTGCTTTAGCCTTGGCCAGTTCGACTTGGTCGTTAAAGTCATTCTTGATTTTCTCGACTTTCTTGTCAAAGCCTTTGTCTGCTTCTTCAAGTTGGTTTTGAATTTGCTTCTCAAATTCGCTGAACTGCTCAATCTTCTTCGTGAGCGTTCCTGCGTATGAATACTGCGCATCATTGCCAGCTTTACTGTCTGCACTTATTCGGCCACGCAGACCGCCCTTAAATGTGAATGATTGACTCAAGACTGGCGACTTGAACGTTTCGCCTGTGTTTGTCTTGATAGCCACCCATTCGCCCACATTAAGCAAGAGATGTCCTTGATAGTTGAGGTTATATGGATAGTAAGTTAGGTTTTTCAGCTTGTAATAAAGGTCATTCAAAGCGCTCTGAGTCATGAAGACATTATCTAATTCCAATGACCGACCAGTACGCATACCGACCGTAAGAGTCTCTTTGCCCTTTTTACAAGTTATCCCTGCAATCTGATACTGAACTTCACTCTTGGTCAAACCGTGCATGAAGTAGCTATCTGCCGTAATCGTGATACCTGAATCAGTCAATTCCTTGATCTCGAGTTTCCCTTCTCGATTGAAAAAACAAGACATCCCGAGCATTTGAGTGGCTAGACTCAAAACGTCTCGAAATGTCATCTTCTTTTCTTTTGGCTTCGTCTCAATCACATAATTCATGGATGCGATATCCATATTTTCATTTGCTAACTCTACACCAGTCTTCAGACAAATTTCTTTGATAACGTGCCTGATTTCTGCTGGATAAGTTAAATCTGTGACGTGTTCGCGATTAAGTTTGAACATCCCATCCATCAAATCAAGCGCAGTCGTGTTACGGTTGCGGTCAATCTCAATATCGTTGATGAAGTATTCACCCATTTTGACCCATTCGTAAGTACCATCTACTAAAAGGCCAATTTCAGGATAAATCTTATCTAGCTTGTTGAATGTAGTGATAACACTTGTGAATGTAATCTTACCGCTTCCAGCACACGTTCCACCCGGCTTGTAAGCGTCACCCTTAATATAGCCATAATCAAAATGTGCTTCTTTGATATCGCTTGACTGATACTTCCCTACTCTGATAGCGAGAGTACGGTTCTTAGCAAACATAGCTTCATCAAATTTTTTACGTCTAAATATATCCATGTTTTTACCTACCTCTCTACCAGATTGAATTTGGCGCCAGACCAAGGCTTGAACTTCTCAGTAAACGAATAACTTGGAGCTGTCCTGTCTCCGACGTAAAACGTTTTAGTGGTTTGTCCTTTTATCGGGTCCGGATAAGATACCTCAACGAATTCAGGCGATACAGCATTTAAAAGCTGACTCATTTCTTCCTGAGTCATCATTCCCCATTCACAATCTAATTTTCGCTTGGTCGTGATACGATCACGCATCATGTCTCCGTTAGCGTTACGACCTGTTTCTCCGTCAATATCTTGGATACCGACTTGAAATTTTTGAGGAGGCTTAACAGCCACCCCGTTGATAATTAAGTGTGCCATTTTACCTCCCTTTAGATATTAAGCAAGACTTGTCCCGCACGTTCTTGTTCTCGATTGATTTCTTGGATAGCTACACGACCGAACTCGTGACCGCCGATTTGGATAACGATGTCACCGTTACCGCTGAAGCCTCCCGATTGTGGCAAGCCACCACCCAAGGCATTAACTACCGCACCACCTACGATACGCCCCATGGTTTGCAAGAATCCAGTGTTTTCAAGTGGCATGACTACCTCTTTACCCGCTTCACCAATCATGGCTACTGTCGGACTATCGACGATACCACCACGAGCTAAGCGTGGAAGGCTTACATAGCCGACACTACCGACCCATCCTAGCCCTGGAAGACCTCTGACAGTATCCAAAACTCCGTTAATCATTCCAATAAAGCCATTGACTACATTTTCAATCGTTCCAAGAACCGCATTGACTGCACTTCTGAAAGCTCCACCCACTGCGCTACCAACCATTTGACCAGCGTTTACGAAGATGCTTTGAACCGTATCCCAAACTCCACTGAAGAAGCTACCGATTGAGCTGAAAGCATTCTTGACAGCATCGAAAGCACTTCTGAAGATATTGCCGAACCACGTCGCAACATTTGAAAGAGCCGTTGTTACATCGTTCCAGCGTTCGCCAAACCAAGTGCCTATTGACGAGAATATGCTTGTAAGTGCGTCCCACGCCTTTTGAAACATATTCCCAATCCAAACTGCGACATTCGCTAAAGCAACCGTGATATCAATCCAACGTTCTGCGAACCATTCGCCAATCGGTGTGAAGATGGCCACGATACCATCCCAAATTGCTTGGAAGATTGCTACAATCGTGTCCCAGATAACTTTCAAAACTGCGACTGTCAAATCTAACAAGGCTGTGAGAAGCGTTGATAGGATGTTCATGATAGCATCACCTGTTTCAGTGAAACCGTCGAAAATCTTGCTCATATCACTCGTAAGAATACCAGTGATGATATCATACACACCTTTAACAAAGTCAGCTATGCCTCCAAATATATCAGCGACTGTGTTGAATAAGATGCGGAAGACTTCCCCAATATATTCAAGAGTTGGAGCTAGAACTCTCGTCAGTTCCTCAACGATAAAGCCAATTACTGGTGCAACGTAGGCGGTGATGACTTGTGACATTTCTTGAAAACTTGCGACCATCTCCAAAATCTTTTGAATAAATGGAGAAATGTGTTTGCCAATTGTGTCCGAGAAGCCTTGACCGAGTTTCTCTATAACAGGTTGGATGTGATTGTTCCACCCATTTACAAACAAACCAATAATACCTGATATAGCCTTCGTTGATGATTCAATCGACGGACGAATGTAATTATCATACACACGACTGATTGAGTCTGACATATCATTGATTGCTTGTTCAGCACTCTCAAAAACAGGAGCGATGGCAGATAGAACGTTCGAAAGTGCATTGGCGATACCAGGCATGTTATCCGTGACAATTCGCTCAATTCCTTGCATGAGGTCGCCGCCGAGTTTGAAACCAATCTCCACAATGCTAGCTTGAATAGCTAAAACAGCAGACACAATCGAGCTTCCAATACGAACAGCGCCAGTTGATGTTATGACGTCATAGAAGCCATCTGCAAATGCCTGAGCGATGTTTCCAGCGGAGGCAAACATATTGCCCGTGTTCTCGAATTGAGCTACAAGCGAGCGAATAATACGCTCTTTTTGACGACCTAGGCCATTTGCAATGCTTTCAGCAAGAAAGACACCAATGCCGACTCCAACCGTGCCGATAGAGCCCGCAATCTGCCCTAGCGCATAAGCGATTTTCTCGGTCATGCCATTAAAGGCATTGACTACCCGTGGGTCAGTAGCAATTTCTTCAAGTGTAGTCTTGATTTGACCAAGACCAATCTTAATGCGTTCTAAACCTTCGGATCTGAATGCAGCAGAGAACCCTTTGCTAAAGAGGTCGGTTAGACCTTTTAACTTATCTCCAAGACCGTCGAAAATGCTCTTGAATTGGTTATCCATGTCGGTAAAAGCTATTTCTGGCAAGATGTCTTTGAAAGGTCCACTTCCACCTTTACCTTTCTTACCTTTGCCACCTTTACCGCCACCAGAACCGCCTGAACCGCCGTCGTCCGAATCATCTTTCTTGTTCAAGAGTGTGATTTCGTCAAAACCGGCTAGTCCAAGCAATTCTTTGACTGCTTTTTTGGCATTTTTTGCGGAGTCTCCGAGATTGTCAGCTAGACCGCCCGAAGCATCATCAGCATCACCCATAGCATCTGCGAGGTCGCCTGCGCCACCTGCTGCATCTTGTAAGGCTCCGTTCATATCACCGACTGCGCCAGCCACACCGTCCTTAACAGTCGCTTTCTTGTTGAACATTAAGGCGATAAACTCAGCGAGTTTAGCAGTCACGTTCTTCAAGACCATAGCAAAAGAGTTCAAGACTGGCATAATCGCATTGATAATTGGCAAGAATGCGTTACCAATGTTCAGAGCTGAGTCTTTCAGCAACGACTTAAATAGACTGATACTGCCGTTGACTGACTGTGACAAGGTCGTGCCATACTTGGCAGTCGCTTGCTCCAAGATAGCCATTAAACGGATTTGCTGTTGAGTCTGATAGTCGAGTTGGTCCCAGCTTTGTCCATTCGCAAAGCGTTTAAACGCTTCAGTCGATTGAATCATGGCCACATTGACGTTGATTCCTAGATCTTCTCAATAATGTTATCGCATGGCTTTTTATCCATACTTCTTACAATTTCTTGTAAGTTCGGCATATATTTTCACCTACAACCGAATTGTTTAGGTGCTTACCACTCGTGGGGATATTTTATTCTGTACTTTTTGGCAAAACAAAAAGCACAGGTTCAATCCCTATGCTCTACGGTGATTAAGCCTTTTTAATTGCTTAATTTACCTCGGTATCGTCATGTTTTAATTCTTTAAAAGTGTACCCTTTATAATGTTTCTTTTCACCATTCAAAACCTTGTCAATAAAAGACCTAGCTGGAAAAATATCTTTTGAAGCATCACTCTTTGATGCGTACTCCCTTGTTGCTCCAGTTTCAAGATGAATAGCTACGATAGGAATCTTAGGCTTGCCACCATCATACTTCCCTTTATTAGCTTCACTGATTTTTCGTTTTGTTTCTTCAGAGTGCTTTTTACCAAAAAATGAGTTTTTAGAACCTGTTCTTTTTTTAGCGATGTCACTCATTTTCTTTCTAAAATCATCATCTCGTTTTTTACCTGTATTTGATATTGACCGTTTTTTAATGGCTGTTGGGTTATTAAAATATTTTGCGTGAGTTTTATATCTCGCTTTTGCTTTAACACTCAATTTCTCTTTAGTGCTTTCAGCAATGCGCTTTGTTTTAACTCCTCCACCCTCAATATTATATACATTGTCAGATGATGATATCCAATAACTTTCTCTCTCATCTAAGATGTTATCAGATACTTCTTCTAAAATAGAAAATTGAAACTCTGATTCTCCAAACAAGTTAAAATCATCTTGCATTTCTTTTGAATAATGCTGGTTATGACGAAGTTTGTATTTGTGGTCATCGAATCGTCTTTTTATATTATTGGATTGACCAAAATAGCTTCTTCCTGTTTTGGTACATTTAATTTCGTATATAATGCCCATAATATCACCTCTTTTTAACTAAGTATATTATATCACATTTATACCGAAGTTACAAATTAAAGTTTAGAGTTTTACCGATTTTGGTAAGTTCTTAATCCGCCTATTTCTAAGCGGTGCGACAAAAGTCTATCGCTTCCGTGTTCCCTAGCAAACCAGAGCGAATCCGCTCCATAACGTCTGTAATGCTACGGCCTGAGCCTTCAGCAACAACTGCTGATGTCTGAAGCATCTTAGCAGTATATGCGCTCAGCTTGTTCGAGTCTTTGATAAAACCAGAAAATAGGTTTGAATATACCGCCCCATATTTTGTCGCTTCACCAACGCCCATATTCATAGCGTTCGCGTTATCGTTGACCCATTTTAAGAATGTCTGTGAGCTCTCGCCCATCTGACGTTTAATTTGGTTAACCGATGCCGTGACTTCAAGAGCCATCTGCGTAGAGTACATACCGACATCAAGCATTTTCTTACCAAGATAAGCAAAGCCAGCGAATTTAGCTAGCTTACCAAATACACCTAGCATGGATCCAGATTGCGCCTTGATTTTGTCGGTTGATGACTGTACTTTGTTAGAGGCATCTTTGACCTTATTCTCGACTTCTTTCATCTTGTTCTTGAAAGGTGCGATTTCAGCATCAATCATAACCTTGAGCTCATCAAGAGTAACTCCCATCTATTCTCCTTTCATTTTCATTTTTCGATTGTGACCTTCAGCAAACATGCGCATGCGCTCTTTATGTAGTCGCACTTCTTGCTCTCGTCTCGCTTGTTCGACCTGCTCTTTTTCTTTCTCAAAAAGTTCAGGAGCATAATCCCATACTTCAAGCGGTTTGGCATCTTTTGAAAGCAACAAGGATACATTGTTTGCTATCATCTGCGAAAGTCTGTAAGATTCAACAATTTTTTCTTTTTGCTTTTGGATTGTGACACGATTATAGCTTTCAATCATGTCTCTGATTTCAAGTACCGTTAAATCCCAAAAATCGAGAGGCTTGCCCCCAATGTCCAAAAACATCGGGTATAACCTCTCAACCATTTCTTTTACTGATGTAACCGTAGTCTGTTCTAATCGACTACTTCCATTTTGGCTTTGGATTTCTTGGGAGTTTTCTTCTTGCCTTCCTTCTCCCGTGGCATAAAACCCGATACTTGAAGCATCGGCAAGATAACATCTGCCATGAATGCTGCCTGATCTCCGCCATTATCAACATAGTCGTCGTATAGGTCAGATACATCTTCAAACGAGAGTCCATGCTCAAATTTTTGAAGTGCTCCATGAGTCAACAACAGCATGACTTTTAGAGGCGGTAAAGCAAAGGCTTCACCTTCAGCGGGCATGAATACTTTGAGCAAGTTCGCTCCGATTTTCTCTTCAACTTTCGTTGCTTGCAAAGATGTGAGGCGGAGTTTCAATTCCTTATCCTCACTAACTTTCCAAGTTGCGTATGGTAGAGCCATCTATTAACCTCCAATTCCATCAACGAATGTCAATTCAGACTGCAAGGCAATCTTGAGCGTGAATTCGATAACGGAGTTCACTCCGCCACCGCCCAATTTAACGGACACTTGACCTTCAAAAGTAACCTTGGTGTTGTCTGGGTAGGTTTGTTCAAAGTAGAGTTTCTCCTTGTTGTCTGCAGCATTACGCAAGACACGATAAGGTGAAGTGGCAGTTGTGTTGTCATAAGCGAATTTGTACTCAAGTTCCCCAGCGTCACCAATACCAAATTCGTATTTCTTAACCTTATCTGCAAGAGTCGTATTCTCGACTTTTTCAGGTTCAATACCAAATTCAGGTACTTCTTTCAAACCTACAAGATTTTGATAATCGCCTTTAGTTTTACTAAAAGCAAGCTTAATTCCGTTTGCTAACATATATTAATTCTCCATTCTGTATTGATAAACAAGCTGTGTTTTTGGGTCGATAACACCCTCAAATCGCATGACTTTATGTCTCAGATGCGACGGATCAGGCATATCTTGTGACTCGGTCCTTTGTAAACCGGACAAAGCGAAAATCTCATTGATTTTAATTGATAAATCAGTTGTGCTTTCATTGTCAAAAATATCAACTTTATAACGAACGTATGACTTTTGCTCTTTATCATCGAACCAATCGCCCGGCTTGTTCTGTTCTTCCAAAAAAATAACGACTGGGAAAGTCTCCCAATCGCTTGGATAAGTATCAGTCACATTATCTGCGACCTTTTGCAATTCTTTAAAAATTAAGGGTTTAATATTAATCATTTTATCTGTTCTCTTATCTTTCTACTAACGTATTTTGAGATGTTTCTTGACACACGGTCATGGTTATCTTTCAAAGCAGGATACAAGTAAGGTTGCGCAGGCTGACCATACATCTTGTAAAACTCCCCTCTTTTGGCAAAGTGGTAAGGCCCTACATTGATTTGGTCTTCATGCACGTACCAAGGACTAGACCGATAAGACACGCTCACTTCTGGTGATATACCAGAATGATTCTCTTGTCCTTTTGGACCTGTACCAAGTTCGACATAGGCGCCATGGTCTGAGTTCGTGAAGACTTCGCTTGTTATCTTGTTGCCGTTTACTTTTAATCGCACTCTGATGCTATTTCTCAACTCACCCTCATTCGCGGGCGCCCTGAGTTTTGCTTCAGCTTGTACGACTGTTTTAGCAGCATGCAAAACCGCTTGTCCTACTATCTCGTTACTCTTTGCACCGTATAGCTTACGACACTTAGCGATTAAGCTATCTGCTCCGATTAAACCTGACACGTTCTAACTCCAAAACTTGATGCTTGCTGTATATCTTCTTTGAGATAACCCGATGTGTGACATCCGTCTTGTTATCGATACAGACACCATCTTTGACGTTGATATCTGCATCCTTGCTCGCGTTTGCATTTAGGATATCGTTGACTCGGTCACCGTAAATCTCAGATTGTAGATTGCTAGTCGCTGGCCACAATTCAAGTCGTACTTTTTCAACCTCGTCCGTATATCCCTCTTTAGCAACCCCCTCGTTTGTCACGGTCTTCTTGAACCGTTTGAGGTTGTAAGGCTTCAGTCTACTCTTTTTCAAAAACATGACCTGCCACCCTTGCTAAGCGATGCATCCGAATACGCTGTAAAAGGCCCATAGACAATCCGTTTTCGCCATAGGTAACAGATATACCACCCTCGCTCCTAGACTGCTCTCCTTCGCTTCCTGTGCGATTGTAGAGCTCAATTACAAGTTCAGGTAGTAACCTGTTAAGCGCTGGCGTCAGCTTTTCTCGGTTCGTCTCAGATAAAATGATGTTTTCAGCCCTTAAATGCAAAGACGAGAGGACTGTTTCGTCGCTCTCGCCCGTCAATGATTTTAGTTTTTCAAGTTCCATAAGACCTCCTAATCGTAAGGAGTCGTCTCGTCTCCTTGGGTTTCGATTTCGTCAATGATCTCGACAACGTCTGCGATATCTACTGAAAACTCACTCTTGAGATTGTGTGACAATTCGTTGAAACGTTCGTCTGTTATCTCAAAAACATCATTCTCACATCGTCTCACTTTCGCTTGCCAGTCATTGAAAGCTTGTTTAACTCTGACTTTCATAGGTCAGACCTTATTTCTTGATTTCAGCAAGCACGACTTTAGAATCATCTGAAACTGCGACTGTGTAAAACTCGTCAATTGAGATTTCAGTAGAACGTTTCAAAGATTTGCGGTCTACTTCGACGTTTGGATCACGTTTTATGTAAACTGTCAATGCAGCAGTGTCTTGTTCGGTTTCGTCATCGTGTGTCAGCTTGATGATTGGGCATGTGTAGAATGCGCTAGTAGTATCAAGAGCTACCTTACTAGTCGCAACGATACGTGTATTTGCAATCATACCGATTTCGCCAGTCATTACAACATTATTTGGATATTTATCTGCTGAGATAAAGTTTGGGTCTTTACGCAAAGTTGTGACTTGCTTTGGATTTACAAACATAACTTTTTCAGTATTGACTTCTTCTTCAAACAGATCAATTGCATCAACGATTACATCATAGCTAATTGCTTTTGTTTTTGAGTCAAATTTACGAGTGTTTGTTTTTAGAAGGGCATCCATTGCGTCATTATCGATTTTAGCAGCAATAGCAAGTGCAAGTTGGTTCTCTGCGTTGCCAACTGGGTCACCGTAGCCAGATAATACAGCTTCGTCCGTCAATTCAACGGCTTTCATAGCCTTCTTGATTGTAGCAGTCTTGGTTGATGTTCCAAGAACTACAACGCCAGCTTCTACACCTTCGTTTACATCTTCAGCATCACCGATGTATGTGTAAGATGGAACTTTGATTGTGTTCCCTGGCACACCTTCAAGCGTGCGGTCGATAGCTGCGAATGGAATTACTTGCAATTTCTTTGGTAGTTTAGCTGCAATCATATCTCCCATTACTTCGGGATTTACAAGATTTGCGATTTTAGTTTGTGCCATTTATTAAATTCTCCTTGTTGGTTAATTCAAAAATGAGTTATACAATTCAGGATTTGACTGCTTCAATGCAGCCTTCTCTGAATGACTCATTTGGAAAAATTGAGCTCTTGAGAGCCCTGTTGATTGTTGTGGCGCAGTCTTGATAGGTGCGCTACCCTTCATGCGGTCAGATACACCTTTTTGGACTGCATCCTCCCACGTTTTCTGAATGCTTGCGACTGATTCAGTCACGACTTCAGCGTTTGATAAATCAACCACTGCCACTAATTCAACCGGTAAGCCACGTTCGCTTAACATTGCCTTAGCCTCTGCGGTCAATTCCTTGCGAACAATCGCTTGTTCACGGTCAGCCAGTTCTTGCTCACGCTGATCTAACTGATATTTTTGTTTCTCGTCAGCGTTCATCTTGGCAAGCTTCTTAGCTTCGTTTTCTTTGGCTTCTTGCTCTGATTTCCACTTAGCAAATTTCTTATCGATGATGGCATCGACTTCTGCATCCGTGTACTTCTTCTCGTCTTGCGGTTGTTGTGCAGGTTCTGCAGGTACCTTTTGTTCTTCAACCGTTTCGACTTCGACTGTTTGTGTTTCTTCGTTCATTGCGAACCTCCTATTTTTAAAGTCGTCCCCGACTGTATTTTCCATAGCTTTTAGAGTCTTCAATGCTTGGACAATATAAAAACCGTACGGGATTCCATACGGTTAGTTTCTACAGTTTAATTTCTTCAATTTTTGCACGTTGTTCTAGAATTTTTAAATAATTCCACATAGTCGAACGCTGACCTTTTAACAAATCGATAGGACATTTAGGTTCGAACTCTAGTTGTCCTTTTTCGGATTGGCCAATCATCATGTCTAACTTTTGGAATCGTTCTCTCAATTCGTAGTATTCTTTTTTAAATCGTTCTTTCCAAGGTTCCATTTTTTCTGTCCCTTTCTTTTTAAGCTTCTATAAGGATAACTTCACAAGCTATCACAGAAATTCTTTTTACAATCAAATCGCAATCAAGGAAATCGCATGGATAGTCTCCGTCTAATCGTTCATTGTTGTGATACACCGAAATGTTAGCTTCTTCCTCTATCGCGTCACAAAGTTCTTTAACTTTCATTTTTTACGCCTTTTCTTAAATACAAAAACCGCATCGAATTCGACACGGTTTATAGCAATTTACAGTGATTTATAGCAGTCTATTCCTGCAAGTCAAGATGTTGGACCACCTACTTTCTGTTTTTGAAGCCTGTTAAAATCGCAAGAATAGTTCCTGCAATTAAAACGAATAACCAAAAGAATACCAACCACCCGAAAGCGATTGATACCCATTCCCAAATAAACATGCTTTTACTCCTTCCTATGCATTCTTTTGAGTTTTAGCATTCTTTTCTACCCATTTTTTGAAAGCGTCAAAAGTATTCATGTTTTTAAACTCCAGATACTTTTCAACTTCTTCAATGGCTTCATCAACTTTATCGTCATGAAAACAGTAACCATTACCCGATAAATCAAAAATTTTATTTCGGGTTTTCTTATCAACAATCCATAACTCCTCGCCATGCCAAGCACTCTGTGGGTCGTAACATTTCTTAGATTGTATCTCAAGGCCATTACCTTCAATCAATTCTATCAACTTTTTGTACTTGTTCATCAGTTACTCCTTTCTTTCAATTCTTAAATATTGATTTTCATTATTAAAACGTTTAATCAAAGTCGAGTTTTTTCGGTTCTCTTCCGACGATTCGGACTTTGATTCTAGTTGTGATGCTATTAAATCCTGCATAATTCATACCGCCTTCTGTATTTTCAACTTCTAAAACTTCCATCTTCATCCCTCTATGTAGCAATAGTTCTTTCTCGTTGTAAGATAAGGCATTATTGCTACCGATATAAGCTCCGTTAGTACCTTTAGGGACTTCAATTTCATAAACGACTTTATGATTACCGTTAAAATTATCACTAATCGCTCTCAAGTCGAGAGTAGTTGACATAAAACTATCTTGTACCAACGTGTCGCCCGGTTTTAGGTTCATGAACTCTAGGTTAGGACGAGAAAATTTAATCTTCCTATAAGCTCTCAAATCTCTAGGTGTCGCCCATTTGGAAAGACTTTCATCGAGAATTTTAGTAAGACGGACACCTGTTTGGTCTCTCATTATTTCATCATAGAAATACTGCTTAGCTTCTCTAGGTTTAATACGTTTCTCCACAGCCAATGCTTCGACTTCTTCTTGAGTAAAACTAGTTCTTGGTTTTGCTCCTGACGAAATTCTGTTGATGACACCATAATCATTCTTTGTATAGTTAACAAAGCCATCGGTAGGTGTTCTTTCTCCCCGCTTGTACTTCTTCTTGAATATACTATCAGACCATTCTTGCATCTTAGAGATTTCTTCGTCTGTCAATTTCGGATATTTCTTATAGTCTGGGGCAAAAGTTTCATCAACTATTTCTGGCTTAGATTCCTTGAGAGCCTCATCGCCATCAACATACTTGCTATACCACTCTTTATAACTCATATCAGCAGGCACATACTCGACTTTGCCAGTCTTAGGATTCCTTGCTCTACGTTCTAGTTTGCTGTAGTCTGCGTCCTCGTCGTGTGCAATAGTCGTAGACCTACACCACGGATGCAGAGGTGGATAGTTCACACCAGGAACAGCCTTGTCCGTATCATAGACCTTGTTGTCATGCTCTTGACAGATGTGTGACGTCCGTCTGTCCAATACCGCTACGAAGCGATACTTTGTAATCTCAGCATCTTCATAGCTGAGCAGTTCCATTTGATTATGAAAGAACGCTGACTCAGTACGAACTAAACGCCTTGTGTTGTTTTGACCAACCTCAAACCGTTCTGCGATTGCTTGAGATGTATCTCTTACACTCCGACCCGTCATGAGACTCACTAGGAGCTCGTCTTTCACGCTTGAAGCAAGCGCCCCTGTATTTTCCCATATCCTATCCGAATAGCCCTCTCCCGTCCATTTTAGACCTCGTAGACGCTTGATTTCTGTTTCAGGGAGATTAGAGAAACTATAAGCCAGTCCTGTCTGCTGCTGCAAGTCAAAAGTAGCCTTGTAGTAGCTATCTTTCATGAGGTTGCTGTAAAAGGCGTCTGAGCCTGTCTTCTCAGAATGATAGATAGACTCACGCATGCGGTCTAAATCGTCGTTTAGACGCTCTAGGCGCTTCATGCGATAGGCATAAGCTGGACTGTCCAAATCAGCAAGCAATCGTTGTATATTTGGGTCATTTGGTCTAGCTTCAAGAACCTTACGAAGTTCATTCAGGTCCTTTTGGCCCTTCATGTTCTTTAAAACCTGACGAGCATCACGCTCGCTCAAACCATAATCACGCTGAAACTTGTCAAAGACCTTGTTGATTTGCTTGTCTAAATATGCTTTAGATTGCTTGTAAATCTCGTCGAACTTGTCCGCTTGCCTCTCAGCCTTGTCCATCTGCTCATAGATGAGATTAGCCTTCCTCTTCGCCCAATAGTCCTCGTTCTTCATCTGTCACCTCTTCGTCTGGCTCCGTGTTAGCCTGGTTAAAGAATGACACACGGTCCCTATTCTTCTCTTTCTCTTCTTCGAGTTCTTCAAGTTCAGCGTCAGGATCTTCAACGAATGGCAAGAGCGAAATAAGCTGACGAAGTGAGACCTTACCTTCAAGATTATTGATAATCTGTGACAATTCGAGCAAGTTCTTAGGCAATCCACGGCTAAACTGTGGAACGATTGAATGTGCTTCAAGAGCAATCTGCTGCATGCCCAAATAGTGAGCGAAGATAGCAATACGCTGTCTTAGTCCACGCTTATAATTTGCTTCTTTCGTCTTAGTAATCATTTCAAGACCTAGTAGCTTGAATTCCATGGCTACCCCCGAACTATTGCCCGCGAAGTTCTCATCTGTCAAATTCGGCACATGGCTGAATGTGTAGATGTCTTCTTTCAAAGCCTTGCGCAAGATTTCAGTTGCATTCTCGTCCAGAGCGTTCTTTAAGAAATCGGCCTTGGCATCTGCTGGTAATTCCAAAAGACCCTCTTCAGCAAGAATGCTCATTGCTTCCCTGGCATCTTCCAGATTGTCAGCTAACTGCGCGCCGTACAGAACAAGAATAGACTCTACTGCTTGCTCCTTGTCATTGACTCGATTGCCCATCAACGAATTGTAAGCATCAATCAAACTGATTTGTTGCTCGTAATCACCAATCGTAAAGTGATTATTGCGGTATTCGATGATTGGGATTTGCCCAAGGTTGTGAGGTTCTACATTCTCATCCTGCGTCGTTCCTTTGCTCGAATCACGCAGCACGATGTGATGATGCAGATTCTGAGTAAAGACTTCTGCTTGATACTTAGTCGCATCTTTCGTATCGTCTTTAATTTCGTAGTAGTAGACTGCAAACAAGGCTTTGCGTTCGATGCTGTCATCGTAAACCAGGAACACGTTTTCGGGATCTACGCTAGTCGAATCAAGCTCAGTCAGTCCCTCTTTGGCATAGATGTATTCGTAAGCACGTCCATAGATAGCCATGTTCAAAGCATTCTGCGCATCCACTTGGTCAATCTCAGCGCCATCAAAAGCCTTAAGCAAAGGCTCAAGGTCGCTCTCGGCAGTGTTGTTATACTTGATAGGATTGCCCATGAAATAGCCAGTAGATGTGTCTGCAATATCCTTAGCGTGATTGGCTACCGTCTTATAATTCGGCGCATTCTGATTTCTTCTCGTATGATTCAAGATAGCATGGTCACCCAAGTAGTATTTCTTCAATTTCTGCAAGTGATTGCGTTCTTGTGTGTGCTTGCGAATCAGCTTGAAAATCAATTCCTTGTTCAAAGCTGTTTCATCATATCCATCCCGTGGATAAGTTAAAATCTGATACATTTAATTCCTTTCTATAAACCGTACTGTGAGCGTCTACGGACGGTTGCTTTCCCACCCTCAATACATTGAAGGCTATATCGCAACGCATCCATCAAGTGGTTGTTTTTATCTTCTGGTTTGTTCAACCAATTGCCCTCTTTGTCTCGTTGATAACAATAACTGTAAAATTCATCCATGATATGCTCACAACTAGGATGCACATAAATAGCGTATCCTTGCAATTTGGATACGCCTGCCATGATACTATCCTTTCCCTTTCTGCTCTCTTTAATTCGAGATATGCCGTGTTCTGACCTTAATTCCTCAATCAGTCGTGACTCTGCGCTATCTGCGATGATTGTCGAGCGATGATAACCTTTATCTTTTATCATCTTAGCGACTTCCTTGGTTATCAAACCGACTTTGTACGCTTCGTCAAAGATGTGTATCTCTTTCGTCGTGTCGTTTATTAGCGAACAACACAAAGCAGTTGGATCATGAGTAAAACCAAAGTCAAGACCGATGCACAACTTGTTAGCAGGTTTTTGCAACAACTCATCTTTGTCAAAGTCCTTGACAGTCACGTTGTTGTAGATTAGACCTTCAGCAACGCCCCACTCACCGTCACAAACAATTCTCGCACGCCTTGGATTTGTGTGATACAAATCCTCATAGCGCTTGATATCGACTTCATCCAGCCACTCGTTGCATCGATAGGTAGTCGTCATCGAGAGCGTATCAGCCCGTCTAGTCTCTTCATCAAAGAACACACGCTTGAGCCAATGCCTCTCGTTCCACGGGTTAAACGTGACTGTGATTTGTTTAAAGAAATCAGGTACATCTAAGCTACCACGGATTGACTCGACAACCGTACTGAACTTGTCTTCAGTCTCGATTTGATATGCTTCCTCAAACCAAGCCCAACAAAGGATTCCTACATCTACCGTGATAGATGTGATTTTAAGCTCATCATCCAAACCCCGAAAAAGAATTTTCTGTCCAGTCTCTTTGATGGTTATTTCGGGTAACGACTCATTGAATTTGAATTTATGAGCGACTTTTAGTTGATTAGCTGCCCACTTAAAATCCGTGTAAGTCGATTGCTTATTCGTATTCGAATATCTACGGATAACAAGCAAGTTAGCCCACGGATATTTCAAAAGACGTATAACATAATTCAAAGCAGTCGTCTTAGACTTCTTCGAACCACGAGATCCTTTAACAACTCGATAAAGATTTCTTGAGCGCCAGAACTGTCCGTATCCCGCCCCTACTGTCTTAGGTAAGTCGACAATAATATCATTTGGCTCAATCTGGTATCTCTGACTCATTCGCAAACACCACCGTTCCAGAAATATCTGCCTCGACTTTATCCGTCCAAAGCCTATGCCGTTTACCCAGAAGTTCCGCAGCCTTGATTCTATCTTTCGCCCCGACATCTATATCAGTAATCGTTTGGCCTAGTTCTCCAATGCTTATCAAGGTCTGCTCTTGCGTTTCTCCTCGCATTACTGAAGTTAAATAACTCAGGACCTCTTCCTGCGTTGCGACTTTCTCAGACGCAAGCTGATCCAAGCGTTCATCTATGTATTTCTTAATTTCAAGTTTTTTCAAGTTCTGCTCACCTATCTGGCCGGCCGACCTCTTAGCATAGCCAGCTTTGATAGCAGCATCCGTCGCATTCCCACTGATGATGTACTCATCAGCAAATCTCTGTTGTTTTAAAGTTAGTTTAGCGATTTTCCATCACCTCCATTCAAAAAACCAAAAAGCCACACTAATGTGTGACTTAATGCAAGACCTCTCACAGACTTTGCAGGAATCGAACCCACGATAACAGTTTTGGAGACTGCTGTGTTACCGCTACACTAAAAGTCTAAAATAACGACATCAGAGACTAAACGTCCCTGATACCGTTACAAAAAAATTATTAAAGGAGCCATCAGTTCGTTTTACCGTACTTGCTGACAATACAATAATATCACTTTAAGATTATCATTTACTATCGTTACTATCAAAGATTTTAACTAATTTAGCTATCGCTTTATCTCTAGCTCTTTGTATAGTAGCTGGACTGCAATTCAATCTTCTTTCTACTTGAGACCAAGATAGCCCATCAATGTAGAGCAATCGCATTACAATGTTCTCAATCGGCTCTTCTAACTCTTCAATCGCTCTAACAAGTTCCTCTTGTTCCTTGTATTCCCTCTCAATTTCTTGATAGAGTTCAGCTATGCGATCAATAGCCTTGATGTTCATTTCCTCAGTGCGATTATCATTGCTCTGAGATTTCGGCATACTGTCAAAAGTCTGACCTTTCATGATACCAGACCTTAGATTGATGATTTCGCAATGTAGTGATTGTATTTTAACATTCTTAAATTTTAGTTTCTTGAGTTCTTTCTCAATAGCTCTCTGCACCCTATCACCCCTCCCCAATAAATACATTCATAGGCAAGTTGAAATAAGTCGCTACATCTTCAACGTTATACATGTCAGGAGCGGATTTTAAATTCTCCCAATTTGAGATTGTTGCAATTGAATAGCCTAGCTTACTTCCTAACTCTTTCAAAGTAACCTTGTTATCAATCCTCTTTTGTTTTAGCATGAAAGCGAATAATTCACGCTGTCTCTTTGTTAAAGGTGTTTCATAGTCCATTCTCCATCTCCTCAATCAGCCAATCAAGGTTCTTGCGTGCTTTTTTCAAATCTTCAAGACCGTTTTTCTTTTGGAAGCGCAACTGATATTTCAAAGCATTTCCAAGATAAAAGCCTTTCAGTTGTTCTGGTGTCATGAAATTTCTTAAAGCATCGATAGATTGCATGCCATACCGACCTTGGTAATGACTTGGGTTGTTTACGTTATCAATTATTTCTGGGTTCATTCTTCTACCTCTAAAAGCTCTGAGTTTTCATAAACGTTGCCTTGAAGGTATACGTTACAGTTTTCAATACAGAGTGTGTTCATTGTAACTCCTTTGCGATAGCAGCAATAACACTCACAGTCACGCTATTTCCTGCTTGTTTGTATAGTTGACTGTTAGAGTTGACCTCTTGCGCCTTATCAAAAGCCCAGTCTGGAAAACCTTGTAATCTCCAGCACTCACGAGGTGTTAGTTTTCTGATCCGATAGCCAAAAGATAAATGGTTATTTTCGTGATAGCTATTACTTGTCAGTGTAGGAGCTATTTCATGCACTCCACCCTGATTATAACCATGACCACGCTGAATAATTTTAGGTTCAAGTCCTCCACCTTGATATGCTCTGATAGTTGGTGCGATGCCGTCTGTTTCGTAAACTACCCCACATTGATTAAAATTGGGTTGCAATACCCCAAATTGTTTTATAGTATTGCTTTTTATCGCTATCTTTTGCCCCTTTCCCTTATTTGTTGTGAGAGTAGGAGCTAGGCCGTCAGCTTGATAGACTTCTCCATTCATGCCGATACCAGATGGGTTGACATTACCGATTTTCACGACTGATTGGCTACTAGTTGACTGGTTTTCTCCGCTGAGAGGAAAAATTCTTCTGGTACGTTCTCCTCTAAGATGTCCGATAATGAACACACGTTCCCGATTTTGGGGGACTCCGAAATCCTTGCTGTTAAGCACTTGCCATTCCACATCATACCCCAGCTCATCCAAGGTTGAGATAATGGTCTCAAATGTAATTCCGTTTTCATGGTTGAGGAGTCCTTTGACATTCTCAAGGAATAGATATCGAGGTCTGAGAATAGATGCGAACCTAGCAATCTCAAAGAACAAAGTTCCTCGTGTATCTTCAAAACCTCGTCTATTTCCTGCAATGCTGAAAGCCTGGCACGGAAATCCTCCACAGATAATGTCCACACGTCCGATTCTTCGAATAGACTCATCTGATACTGCTGTGATGTCATGTAATTCAATTTCTCCCCTCGTGTCGTGTATAGCCTTATAACTAGCTCTTGCAAAATTGTCTATTTCACAAAAACCAACACATTCATGACCAGCGGATTCCATTCCAAGACGAAACCCACCGATGCCAGCGAATAGATCTAGGAATTTCATAACCTCACCTCATCCCCAATTTTTACTTTATCATACACTTCCTTCGTAACCACGAACACCCCGTAATCAAGAATGGTAAGCGTGTATAGGTTGCCATGTCGTTCTTTCTCGACGACTCTGCCTTTGATTTCTGCGCCTACGTTATCTGCTTTGTAGACGACAATCGGGCGCTTTTCTTCTAAATCTCGAATCCTGCCCATCTGCCAGATATTTAATCCAGCTGAGACAAGAATCCAGATTGCGATGAATCGTTTCACTTCTCGTGTTCCTCCTCAAAATAAAACTTTCCGTCGAATGGTTCAATTTTAATGATTCCATAATCCAATCCGAGCCTTGCTATAAATGGCTTGGTGATTCTTTCGTGCAAGGTAGACATCTGCTCTCTAAATTCTTCTAACAGAAAAGTAGATTTGTAGAAATTGCATTGATAGCAAGCAGGCATATAGTTTTCAAAACTATCCTCTCCCCCTCGATAGTGAGGATGCAAATGATCCACTCTCAAAGTTTTTAGGTCCAAAACCTTTCCACAATAAGCACAGTGACCACCGTACTTATCTAGGACTTTTTGTCTAGTGGCTTTAGATATGCTTTTTCTTCGTTTCAATCCGTTACCTCCTCAATCTCAATACCTGGGCAATCGAATACCCAGCCGAAGCCAGCTTCTTCAAGCTCTTTGCGGGTGTGGTGTTTCTTAAACTCTCCAAAACTGCCAAGACTTCTAAACTTCCAAGTATTCGAAAGTTCCCCGAAAAATAAACACTCGCATTCTTCGTTTACCCCTTTCACCTTCACAAGATACCGCTTCTCTTCCTCGACCTCGTAGCCGTCAAGCCATGCACGGGCAAGTGTTTCTTGATTACATTCGTGATAAAACCATCTTTGAAGTTCCTCACTATCTTCATCATCTATAGACTTCATTAAATCTTGCAAGTCCCAATTATATTTTTTGGCTTCTTGAATATATTTATGAACACACTGCGGAACTTTGACTTTTTCTGGTTCGTCTAATTCAGAAACGAGTTCTATCATCAAGTCTATTTTGATGTATTCACATTTATTCCCGAAAATATTTTTTAAACCGTCTATCCGTTCAATCAATTCCTGCTTCTTCATCTTCCAATTCCTCCAACTGTTCTTTCATTTTCTTCACTCGCTTTTTCAGCAAGTCCCGTTCTTCTGACCTGCTAAATGCAAGTGATTTGACACAAGGTTTAGATAACTCTACTATCCTTGCCTCCGTCTGCTCGATTGACCGCTTCAACCCGTCAATCATTGTTTGTTTGTTGTATTTCATGGTTTAACCTATCTACCTCAACCTCTATCCTCGGGTTTAAGCTGTAAAATTTGCCTACATCATGCAGGGCTATCTGACCGTCGTCTTTAAATACTATCCCTGACATGCTGTCGTATAGAGCTTTCTCGTAGTTGTCTATGTCAGGTTTTTTGCCTACTGGAATAACTTCATCCAATAACGCCTGCTGGTTCTTCTTGGCCTTAGAAATGTACTGAGGAGGTTTGATGTAAAATCTAACCTTTGCTCTCAGCGCTCCTTCAAGGATAGGCTGACCCCAGTACTGATTAGCAACCAAAAACTGGCATTGATTGCGCCATGATTTCATATCCTTGTCCTCGTAAGTCGTGGTAAAGTTCCCACGTCTCGCAAACCTTGGCCGTGATTGAGGCTTAGGCTCGATTTCTAAAATTAATTTCATCATATTCGATCACCTAGAATGGCAAATCATCATCTGAAATATCTAGCGGATTTGTGTTTGCGCTTCGTGAAAAGTCGGGCGCTTGTTGTCGTGCTTGTCGTTGTTGTCCTTGATTGCCTTGTCCTTTGCTCTCTAAAAGTTTGAATAGTTCAGCAACTACTTCAGTTACATAAACCCGTTGACCTTGCTGGTTATCGTAGCTTCGTGTCTGAATGCGTCCAGTAATTCCAATCAATGCGCCTTTTTTCGCCCAGTTTGCAAGATTTTCAGCTTGTTGTCGCCACATAACACAATTTATAAAATCAGCTTCACGCTCGCCATTTTCGTTTTTAAACGTGCGATTGACTGCAAGGGTAAACGTAGCCACGGCCACGTTTGACGGGGTATATCGCAGCTCCACGTCTTTGGTAAGTCTTCCGACAAGTACAGTATTGTTAATCATGTTTTAGTTTCCTTTCAATTTTCTTAAAAGCATATCAGCTTGTTCTACTTGTGACTCTTTAATTTGTTTGTAGTCCACAACTCCTAAATGTTGCAAGAACCATTTCACAATAGAGCCGTCTTCTTTTCCTTTTTTGGTCGAGATTTTAGCAACTTCTCTCAAGTAGTAGTTTGCTTTTTCAACTGAAATTACGGGTTCATCTTGTTTGTTCGGTTTAGCTTTCGCTTGCTTTTGGTTTGCTCGTCCACTTTGGATATAATCAGCATCCGTGTCAGCATCCTTGCTATCGTCAATCAAAAACATTTGACTGAGTGCGTACTTAGTAGCGTAACTTTGCGCTCCGCCCGATACTTGAGAAGCATCCATACCTTTTTTTGTGCGTTCTTCCCTTGCTCGTCCGATAACCGTTACCACGTTTTCGCTATCCCAATCCATGAGTGAAACAGTAACTTTTGTGATCAATTCGCTTGCAAGTTCTTCAGTCGTTACTTCTGAAATCAAGCACGTTGCACGATACTTCAAACAGATAGGTTTTAACGCTTCTTCAATGTCTTCAGCATTTCGATAGTTATACTTACCGAATGAGTTATACTGATTTTTAGGTGCTTTCAATTCATTCTGAATATTCGCCAATTTTTCATAGATACTTTGTTTTTTTTCTACCATTTTTTAATTCCTATCTGATACTCAAATTTTTACGTTCGACGAGTTCAGCTCCCAAAATCTCAAGGCCATTTTTCAAGTCTTCTTTCAAGCGCTTCTTGTCAGCTTTCCACGTTGCAACTTTATAGGCTTCCGGAAGAAGTAAGTCGTCCACTTCCACGGCTTCAGATTTACGGAAAGATACCTTGAATAGTGATGTGTCTACTCGTTCATGGCCAGTTAGCTGCATGCTTGCAGAAAGTGTTTCTTTCAAGTGGTCTTTCTTCTTTTCATCAGCTTTGTTTAATTCGGTCAGGCGCTTGATTTCTGCTTTTCGTGCTTCAATGTCTGCTTCAAGGTTCTTCATAACCTTGATATAGTTTTCTACTTTGTTTTCGTAGTCGCTATTCCAGTCGATACTTTCAAGCGTATCTAATTTGGTTTCTTCATCCAATTCCAAATTGTAGATATCAAGGAATTGTCCTGTTAATTCGTAAAGTGTTGCCATACTTACTCCTCGCTTTGCGCTCCATACATTTTTACAATAGACTTAATCATTCCTAAGTTTTTCTCCATAGCATTGATTTTCGCGCTATTGTATCGTTTATAATCTGCTTCATCTTTTTTGAAAGTAGCTTCAATCAATTTCAACTTATCTTCCAATTCTTGATTTCTGTATCCGTCAAATTTTTCGATTACATCTCCGTCTTCATCCACTTGTTTTGAGATGATTTTATTAGATGTTCTAATATCTTCAATAATTGATAAAGTTTCAAAGCGTGGCTCGCTAACCCATCTTTCTTGGTTTTCAAGTGCAATTAAAATCATGTTTGCTAACATTGTTGTTGTGTCTGTCATTTCTTTCTTCCTTTCGTTTTCTTCAAATTCCAATTTTCACGCTTTATACGTCTGTTTTCGTTTTGCAATTTCAAAATAATATCCTGCTGCTCGTTGATGATTTCTCCTAGCTCTTGGCCAAGATGGATATAATCCGAGCGCCATTGCCTGATTTCTGCTTGTAGTTCTTCAATCATGCTCTAACTTCCAATACTTCTCTAGATCAACGGCCATGACGATGGACAAGTTCTTCTGCTCGGTCAGAATCTGTCTGCGATACGGTGCTAGACCTGCCTGCCTTTCTTCTTCATTTCGAGGAAGATAGTATCCGTTCGGTTTAAATTTCTTGGCAACTATCGGATGCTTGAAGTTCACTCGCAGGCTTTCAATCACTTGCTCAAGCATACGCTTTGACAGACCTGTTTCTTTTCGGATGTCCAATGCCGTGATAGGCTCTTCAAAACTGGCTCGGTTAATAATCAAATTCAAGACCTCTGTCTCAGTTTCGTTCATTTCTCTACTGATCATGTGTGCTCCTTTCGCTTTTAAACTTCATCACCTACATATCGATACTGACCGCATCCAATATATACGAACTGGCTTGGGTCGAGTTCTTCTCGCTCTTCAGGCAGTTGCATCATATCTCTGTCGTAGTTAAATAATCCGTCCATCCAGTTGGTCCTCGTACTTCCTCCAGAGTTTAGCAATTTCCTTCAGATACTTCTTCACATCATGTTCTTTGTACCAGTCAAGGCGTTTGCGCTCGTTCACTGTCACGCATGAATAGAGCTTATTTTCAATCTCTGGAACTGTCATCATCTTGCTCCACCTCTTCAGTTTTCACTTTGATATCTAGGTGCTTCACGGCTTCATCTACAGACTTGCCGTCCAAGACGTCCTTGATCATGTGGCTTACATCATGGATTGCTTGAGCCTTTGCTTTGCTTCTTTCAGTTTCTGGCATCAAGCCCATATATTGTAGAGCTAGAAAGGCAAGGCTGAAAGCGTGCATTTCTTTCTGAAGTTGTTTGATTTTCTTGATTGTTTTTAGTGCTTTAAACATATTGTTCTCCTTTTTTCTTTATTCTCCGACTTTCCAAATTCGACAACGGGATTCCACTCCAGAAGAAGTCTTGTCTTGAAATTCCCAGTCGTTGCCATAAGTTCCCGCAGCTTCATATGATGCTGACTTCAAATAAGCAATAGCTTCTTCTTTGGTCTCGAAAACAGTAGCCGAATAATCTTGCTTGCCAATTGGCAAAAAGTCACGTCCAATCATACTGAAATCCTCGTTTCCAGTTTCAGTATTCTTGACATAGATCGATATAATGTACATCTACATTCCTCCTTGTAGTCTAGCCTTGATATCAAAGTTTTCTTTATACTTGTAAGCAGCAAGCTCCTGCTTCAAATCGTAGTTTTCCTGCTCGAAAGCAAAGCGACGTTTGCGCTCTTCAAGAAGGTCGTTGCTAGTCTCGATTGCAACCTCTCTCCAGTCAAGGTTCACTTCCTTGATGATTCCCTCAAGACTGAGTTTTAATTTAGTAAGTAGTTTCATTAAGCTACCTCTTCCTCTTTATCAAGCATTTCATTTGCAATTCCGTGCAAGATATCATAGAAACGATGATTTTCTGGGATGGTAATTGGTTCATCTGGTTCTAATTTTCGACCGTAAGCATATACTGTGACTTTCATTTTTGCCCCTTTCGTGATATAATTTCCTTGAATAATTTTGTTGAGCGCCTGATTGCCGTCAGGTGCTTTTATTTTTATGTCGAGTAGACACTTCCATTTGTCGCATAATACGTCAGCTCGTTCATCTTGTTTGTGAACCGTTCGTCTGTCGTGATCATCAACCGTTCTTTAAGCAGAGTCGACAGCCTGTAAAATTGGCTCTCGAACTGCTCAATGGCTCGCTTACGTTCCTCAGTAGTCACTTGCTGACAAGGAGCGTCTTGAAGCTGTGTCTTTGCTGAATTTAAAGGCATTCGTCTTCATGTTTCCTTTCGTTATTCTATCTACGAGACTTTGCTCGTAGAGTTCTTTGAGGTGTTTGCCCTCAAAATTAGTTGTGATAATTGTATTCGTCCTGTTCTCAAGTATCTGATACAGGACTTTTTGCATCCAGTTATTGCCTTGTCGGATTTCGTTCCCAACGCTCGATTCTTTGCCAAGGTCATCCAAAATCAAGAAATCAACACTTTGCAGAAACTTCACAACTGAGCGTTGTTCCCATTTTGAGTCCTTGTATTGAAAAGCCTCTTGCATCCGAGAGAATAACTCCATCGATGGCATATAGACGACCGACTTGCGGACTTGGAGCATTTGAAAGCTCTCGTTTAAGGTCTTAGCTATCCCGACGGCCAGATGGCTCTTGCCAACTCCAGGCGGTCCAGAGATAATCGTATTTCCTTCGTAGCGCTCTTTCACATAGTCAGCCGTGACACGTTTAGCGAAATTGACTGCTGCTGCATCCTGGTCTGTATGGATTTCAAAATTCCCAACTGTCGCATTTTTTAAGTCGTTCGGGATGATGCTCTCTTTCATGAAGAGAGAGTAGGACCTTGTATCTCTGATTTGAGCTTCAGCAATAGCCAACTGCTCGCTTGCGTTCTGGTTGATAGTTTCTTGAACGCATTCAGGACAATAGGTCAGCGTGTCGCGAGTGCAAGGGTTGACTGACCGCCACATATAGACCCCTTCGTGCTTTGGGCATTGTTGCTTCAACGTCTCAACCTGCAAGGCTCGTTCTTGTAATTCTTTACTTGATACTACTTGCATGCGCACCCCCTAAAATCCAAGCCGTGGATCATATCCGTCATCGGATAATCTCAAGCGACCGTTTGACTTACTACTTGACCGAGCAGGTTTTTGCCTATTCTCGACTAACTCAGCGGTAACAAGACCTTTTTGTTTCCAGTCTCTCAAGATGCTACTTAGATACTTGAAATAAGGCTTACCGTTCCCCACGCATTCCTTGATGGCTAACTTGATAACCTCTTTACTATGGTCTTGCAAGAATGACTTTAAATCCTCAATTTCAAATGGTGTAGGATAACGACCAAACTCTGAAAAAATCCAATCATGAACAATTCCCAAATCATTTTCTGCGTGTGCGTCCTCTATACTATATAAAGAGTTAGCACCAGCACCATCTGGTTCACTCAGTCTTGATATATTAGTCTTGATATTATCAGTCTTGATTGTGTCAACTTTTTTTACTTCTTGAAGTAAAGTTTTTTTACTTCCGTGGTCAACTTTTTTTACTTCTTGAAGTAAAGTTTTTTTACTTCCGGAAATATATAAACGATTCGGCTTATTTACTCCCTGCCTAACTTCTCTAAGTAATTGCATATCAGCAAGTTCTTTCTTTGCTGATATGATTGTCGGCTTGCTACAATTAAGCTTTTCCATGAGTTGCTCGTTTGTATAGTACACAAACACATCTCCTTTTTCATCAAACCATTTGTTTTGAATTGATAAAGTACGCCTATCAAAGAGGAACATATATATCTGCTTAGCTTTGTCGCTCAGTGCGTTGTATGGTGGTTCATAAAGCCACTGCGGCATTTGATAAAAAGCATTGTTTTTGACTTCGCTTATTTTCAATCATTCTTTCTCCTTTCTATTTCTAATCTCCATTTCTGCTATAATGTAGTCAGAAAGGAGGTGATATTATGGCATATAGCCCTTTTATTGATAAAATGATTGATGAACTCATTGAGCTAGTTCGTGATGACAATCATACTTTCGAACCAGTAAAAGTCCGTGAAGTTAAGGACATTGTTCGAAGAATGTTAGCAGCTCACGAAAACGAAGTCTTAGCTCGAATGAAACAATCTCAAGATCATAATCAGTAACATAGTCTGATTCTTCATCAACTAGCGCTTTCGCTCTAGGCCTCAATTCATCAGGCAAGCTCAGATAGTGCTCTTTCAGCGCTTCAAGCTCACTGATTGCTTTCTCCACTCTTTTTGTCGAAGGAAAGAGTGGTTTTTGTTTGTACGGATATTTTCTTGGTCTCATTTCATGCCCTCGTCTTGCTTTCCATCGCCCTTAGTTCTATCTCGTGGCTAACTTGTTTCAATAGCTTTTCACACGCTATTTTAGCTTCTCTGTACGTTGTATTTTCTCTGATGAAGTAATCAGCAAGTTCGATGATTTTAGCTTCCATTCAACCTCCTATATCAGTCTCAAGACTGAGGTAATTTTCTCCTAATTTGCTATAATAACTTTGACTAAGACCTCTCACCGTTTTAGTCAAAATTTCAACAGAAAGGAGGGAAAATAATGTCACGATTACGACCTAGACCTGAAAAGAATTATCCTAACTACAATTGGGATGATTTAGACCGTTTTATTCAGTATGTTCTAAGTGATCCAGCGTTTAAGATTTGTTGCGTAGATCCTAGACTATACGCTATTCCTAAAGATGAAATTATTTCAGAATGTATAAATGCTGGTTATACGGTTGAAGAACGTGAAGATGGCATTCTGAACATTTCATGATTTGCTATACTGATCACTTGAGATTCAAGTATACTAATTCTTTTAACTAAGTCTATCGATTGCCCGATAGGCTTTTTTCTTTCCCCACTATACGGGTATCGTTTTGGTTTCATTTTCTTCCTCCTATTCAATCCCATAATCTTCAATAACCTGAAGAATAAAGCTGTTCGCTCGTGGCACGCTTAGGCTACCTCCTCTTGTTCAATCAAAGGTAAAATATTTTTCTTATTCTTCAACAAGTCATAGATGAATAAGCGACCTTTTTGCGTCCAGTATGTGTGCATCTTGCTACAATCGGCATCAATCGTATGTGTCTTAGATTGTGTGTAACCTTTACTAGAATATTTTTGATACAACAGCCATGTGCTACCTTGTTTGTATTGGACTTTAAGTTCATGTAAGACCTTGTTCAACTTCGTAGCACTCATCCCGTAATCTTTGGCAATTACGGAAATCGGTACAAGTGTTTTATTTTGCAAGACCAAGTCGTAGTATGTTGCTTTCGGTTGTAGTTCTTGGATGATTTGATTCTTTTGAGCCACTTCTTCTTGTGCTTGTAAACGCAATTGTCGTTCTTCTTTTAGCTTCTGAAGCGCTGCGATTGCCATGTCTGGATTCTCCAGCAGATCATCAATAGCGTACAAGCCATGCTTACGAATAGATTTCAAGATTTCTTTTACTTTTTTCTTGAACTCTTTTGCCAACGGTTTTCGAGATTGCATAAGAACTTCGTAGAGACCGTTTTCTGTTAAGAACCATACTTCTCTATTTTGACCTGAACGGAATAATGTTCCGACCAGCTTTTCATCTTCATCGATTTTATCTAGCATTTTATTTACACTAGATACATCATAATCAATCCATTCAGCCACATCTTTTGCAACAAACAATGGTTCATCTGATGTGCCGTATACTGTGAAGTGTTTTCCGAGAACTTCCTGCTCGTTAATAATAGTTAATTCCATATTATTCCTTTCTAATTCGGTAATTTCAGAAATTCCGAAACGTTGTCCAAGAAAAAATCGTCAACAGTGACGTTTAAAGCATTTGCAAGTAGTACAAGATTTTTATAACTAGCACTTCTTAGATTAGTAGGACTAGATTCATATCTTTGAATAGTTCTCGCAGTAATGCCTGTTTCTTTAGATAACTCTTGTTGAGTTTTGTTTCGGAAACGACGTAGAACTTTTAATGTATTTGTCATACATATCTCCTTTCGTAAATTATATATTCATTATACACTTCGGTTTTTCCGATGTCAAGAGTTTTATTTCATTTTTTTAGAAATTTTTTTCTCTTTTTGTTTTACACAGTTCGGAAAAAGTGATATTATATAAGAAAGAAATTAATAAGGAGACCGCAACGATGAAAGAAGAAAAAAATTATTTCGCAACAAATTTGAAATTTCTTCGCCAAAAACAGGGCCTCGAACAAATAGATCTTGCTACGAGGTTAGGTAGAAAAAGTTCATCTTCAATTAGTGAATGGGAAAAAGGAAAATATACTCCTAAAGCTGGAGTTCTTAATGATATAGCAAAAATTTTTGGTGTGTCACTATCAAAATTAATGTCTACAGATTTAACAAATCCTTCTTCTGGAATTGAAGAAGAAAGTTCTACATTTAAAACGATTCAACGAAAAGCTAAATCTCTAAGTGTGGCGGATCAAGAAAGATTGCTACAACTTATGGATCTAACGTTTCAAGATGTTCTAAGTGGAGGTGGCGACAACGAGCACGACATATAGAAAACTCAGCTATAAAGAGCTACAAAATCTAGCTTACGATTTTTTAAACAAGTACACAGATGGCCAATTACCAGTTAATCTAATCTATATTATCAATCAAATAGATAATTTGTATTTGATGAAATACTCTGCCTTTGCTAGGAAACATGGATTGGAACTAGAAGAAGTCACAAATCTTCTACAAAGCGATGATGGCGCTTTATGGTATCAAGAACCTACTGATACTTATATTTTGCTTTATAATGATGCTGTAACTAGCAAAGAGCGTATCCGTTTTACGATAGCACACGAGCTAGGGCATTACGTTTTACGTCATAATGAAATAACAGATAAGACTATCATATCAAGATATAATTTGACGGACTCAGAATACAACGAGTTTGAACGTGAAGCAAATTTTTTTGGTAAGCATCTTTTAGTACCTTTTCCGGTTCTTGGTAATTACGTGCAATTCTTTCATGCCATGGATGTACAGTTTATCCGACGTGTTTTTTGCGTTTCTTATACAGTAGCTACTTATGTTATTAAAAATTTAAAAAGTATGCAAAAAATAGGACTGGTAAAAGTCGGGCATGATGTAGAAGAAAGGTTTAAACCTTATATAAAAAAAGACAAGACTACTAGGATTTGTTATAATTGCCATTCCTCAATCTCGAGGACAGTCAACTATTGCCCTATTTGCCATTCACTGCACGGAAAAGGGGAAAATGATATTTCTTTATTTTTAGAAAAAAAGGAGGCAGAAAAAGAAGAAATGAGATACTCACAAATATTGCTCAATGAGGAAGGGTTTCCATTTAGTTGCCCTCGCTGCGAAAATGAAGATATTGATAGTTCTGATAAGTTCTGTTCTATATGTGCAACTTATCTTAGAAATATATGTATAGGCTCCGGGCCTTTTGACGAAAACCCTTTCTCGCCGTACCCTACGTTTGAGCTTTATAAGGAAACACAAGGTTGTGGAAAAACTTTGCCTGGTTTTGCTAGATACTGTCCTGATTGTGGAGGAATAAGTTCGTATTTCAATCAAGAGTTACTGTCATTTTGGCAAACCGAAAAGAATGCCGAAGAGCTTTTTAGTTAGGAGGTCAATATGAAATTTTGTCCTGAGTGTGGCAATCCCGTAGAGGGTTACAAGTTCTGTCCAAATTGTGGTTATTCCATCGCTAACCAAGAACCAGTTGAACAACCTCAGCCAGTCAATAAACCAGTCTCTCCATCTCCTGCTGCTAGAAGCAGGAAAACAGACAAAGTCGGACCGCTTGAGATTGACAGACACCATCGCACTTATCGAATTAACGGAGCACGCAAAGCAAAAGGTTCTTCTGGAATCGTCGGTGGAGCGATTAAAGGCACAGCAAAAGCTACACTTGCGGTTAGTACAATGGGATTGTCATTGATCCCGTCCTTGGTTAAAAAAGACAAGAATGATACTGGTTGGTATTCGTTTGAGGACCTGGTATCTTATGAATTGATTGTCAATAATCAGACGGTCGTTTCGGGAGGTGTCGGTCAAGCCTTGGTTGCAGGCGCCATGTTCGGACCCATTGGAGCAGTCGCAGGCGGTATCGTATCCAAACGAAAATCAACCTCTAAAATTTTGGACATGACTCTTCGTGTAACTTCAAATGACTTCAATAAACCAGTTGTATTCATTGACTTGATTAGAAAGCCAGTAAAGAACACTTCAAAAGAATATAAAGAAGCAGTCGAGAACGCACAGCGAATCATGGGGGCGTTGGATGTTATTGTTCATAATTCGTAAAAAAACAAAAATCCCCACACTCGCCATCGCCAAATTTTGAGTGTGAGGATTAGGTAGTATAGTAAAAGGCATTAAATGGCCCTCTTTACTATACCCATTCTATCAAGAAATGAGGTAAAAATCAATGAAAACAACGAATAAGGTGGCAATATATGTCAGGGTTTCAACTTCTTCCCAGGCTGAAGAAGGCTACTCAATTGATGAGCAGAAAGATAAGCTTGAAGCCTACTGCAAAATCAAAGACTGGAAAATCTACGATGTTTACGTTGACGGTGGGTTTTCAGGATCAAACACAAAAAGACCTGAACTAGAGCGCCTGATTGACGATACAAAAAGAAAAAGATTTGATATTGTGCTAGTCTATAAGCTGGATAGGTTAAGCCGAAGCCAGAAAGATACACTTTTTTTAATCGAAGATGTATTTTTGAAAAATGACGTTGCTTTTATCAGCTTGCAAGAAAACTTTGACACTTCCACTCCTTTTGGAAAAGCTTCGATTGGTATGCTTTCAGTATTCGCTCAACTAGAGCGTGAGCAGATAAAAGAACGTATGATCTTAGGCAAAGAAGGACGTGCAAAAAAAGGGAAAGCAATGTCATGGACGACAATTCCATTCGGATACGACTACTCAAAAGAAACTGGCATCTTATCGGTCAATCCAACTCAAGCACTCATTGTCAACCGTATCTTCACGGAATACTTAAATGGTAAGTCAGTAGTCAAGATCATCAGAGACTTGAATGCTGAAGGTCACGTTGGACGAAAAAGGCCCTGGGGCGAAACGATAACAAAATATCTACTCAAAAATGAAACATATCTCGGCATCGTGAAATATAGAGGGCGAAAATACGAGGGGCAGCATGAACCGATCATCTCTCAAGAATTATTTGACCTTGTGCAGTTAGAACTTAAAAAAAGGCAGATAGACGCTTTAAAAAGAAATAACAACCCAAGACCATTCCAGGCAAAATATATGCTCTCTGGTTTGCTAAAATGCGGATATTGTGGCGGTTCGCTAGGTCTATACGTTACTTCAAAAAATCGAAAAGGGAAAGCGTATCAACGCTATCAATGCAGACATAGGTTTGATAAAGACAAGTCAAAAAGATGTAACTCAAAATGGTATGATAAGCAAGAGTTGGAAGAGAATGTCATTGAAAGACTATCAAAAATCAAACTCGAACCGAAGTATCGTAAAGAAATGCTTGCAAAGAATGATGAAACTATGAAAGTCGAAGAAATAAAAGAGCAACTTAAGAAGTTAAATAATCGGCTTGATAAGTTGACCGAATTATACTTGGACGAAATCATAACACGAAAAGAACTCAATGCAAAAAACGAAAAACTAAAAATCGAAAAAGCGTTTTTAGAAGAACAATTAGAAAACAAAAAGAAGAACACGATCAACCTAAGACAACGAAAACTTGCTAGACTTTTAAAGGATTTTAACCCCGAAAAACTAGGCTATGAAGATGCTTCAAAAATTGTAAAATCTGTCATAAATGAGATTGTTGTAACCAAAGAAGAAATGACGATAACGCTAGACTTTTAAGGGTTTAGCGCTATTTTTGTATTTTAGTCAAATTGATAAGAATAACTTTATTATACATATTTTCTTCCTCCTACTTATCTATTCGTAGGGAATCAAAAAAAGTTACAGAAATTTGTAACTTTTCGAAGAAATTTTTTATTTTTTATGCACCATGAAACCTGTCGCCTGTTGATTGGCCATAATGGTCATATCTGTAATCTGCACACGACGGGGCTGATTGGTCACATAGACCACTGTATCTGCAATATCCTGAGCTTGCAGGGCTTCGATTCCCTGATAGACCGTCGCAGCACGCTCTTTGTCACCATGAAAACGAACCGTAGAGAAGTCTGTTTCGACAATCCCTGGCTGAATGGTGGTCACCTTAATATCCGTTGCGATGGTATCAATTCGCAGTCCATCTGAAAAGGTTTTAACTGCTGCCTTGGTGGCTGAATAAACTGCTGCACCCGCATAGGCACAAATTCCTGCGGTCGATCCCATGTTGATAATATGACCCTGATTGGCTTTTACCATTGCTGGCAAGAAACAGCGAGTAACTGCCATCAAACCCTTGACGTTGGTATCCAACATGGTCAGCATATCCAATTCTTCATAGTCCTGATAGGGAGCCAAGCCTAGAGCCAGTCCAGCGTTATTGACCAAGATATCAATCTGCCCTATCGTTTCCAAAATATTGGAGCAGACTGTCTTTACCACAGCCATATCCGTCACATCCAGTGGAAAAATCCAGACAGTTTGATTTGGATAGGTTGCTACAAACTCTGACTTGAGAGCCTCTAATCTGTCTGTCCGTCGCCCTGTTAGAACGACATTCGCCCCCTGCTCCAGATAAGCACGCGCAATCGCTTCACCAATTCCAGAGGTCGCTCCTGTAATCACTACATTTTTCGCCATCTTATCCCCCTCTATCTGGTCTATCAAATACCGACAATTTCCTAGGCCGTCCAGTGTTTGGCTGGGTCAAATGGAGTTCCGACAACTTGGTCTTCTGATAATTCAATAACCCCACGTTTTTGCGGCGCATTTGGCAACTGGAGCTCCCGTGGGCTGCACATCATACCAAAACTCTTTTCGCCGCGGAGTTCTCCTGGAAAGATGAGATTGCCCTTCGGCATCATAGCACCAGGCAAGGCCACGATTGTCTTGAGGCCGACACGAGCATTTGGAGCACCAGCCACGATTTGAACCGTCTTATCGGCTGCCACCTGCACTTGACAAATGTTGAGGTGGTCACTGTCAGGGTGGGCTACCATCTCAAGGATTTCCCCCACAACAAACTTAGGATCACAGTCGTTAACCAGCTCCGCTTGGAAGCCTTCTTTGGTCAATTCTTGATTGAGAGTCGCAACCTGCTCATCCGTCAGCTGAACCTGTCCGCGCTCTGCAATTTCAAAAAGGTCTGACAGTTCAAAAATATTCCAAGCTACTGTTTGTCCATTATCTTCGCGGTAAACACGCGCAACATTTCCCTTGCGCTCAGCAGCCAACTTAGCTCCCTGATCATCAGCAGCAATGACCATGAGAACATCTCCGACATGCTCTTTGTTGTATGTAAAAATCATTTCTTCCTCCAAAAATACTTTTAAATCTTCTTATAAACTCGTTAAAAAATCATTGATTTGACTCTTGGTCTTGCGGTCGCGATTGACATAGCGACCAATCTCTCGGCCATCTTCCACGACAATCAGACTAGGAATCCCGTAAACATCCCATTTTTGGGCCACAGCCATATACTGATCCCGATCCACCTCGACAAAGGTTAAGTCAGGATTCTCCGCTTCTATCTCTGGCAGAAAAGGCTTGATAAAGCGACAATCTCCACACCAATCTGCTGTGAAAAAGAAGACAGTCTTCCCCTTATGATCCACATAAGAAGCTAGCTCCTCCATACTTTGCGGCCGAATCATCACTCTTCCTCGTAGGTCAGCTGACCATTCTCATAGACGAAAGTGAAATGACGGTCGTCTTCTAGGACAACTCCTCCAACTGTGCGGCTGTCGGTTGATTCATAAAGTTCCACATAGACCGTTGCAATCGGTCCTCGGCTGGCAAAAAATTCCCGCACGACCCGAACAATCTCTTCTCTACTGCGCAGTCTTTTCTGCTCCTGCACAAGCTTGGCAGCTCCAAAAGCCAGCGCTCCAGCCCCCAAAAGAGCTGTTGTTGTTAAAATGATTTTTTTAGCTTTCATGTAGAATATTTTAACACAAAAGCGCAGAGGCGACAAACAATATTACAGATTTCTCAGCTTCTTTTAGTTCATCCTGTTATTCCCTCTAAAAAAGTGATAAAATAGACTCAGAAAGAAGGTAAACTTATGTCTGATTTATTTTCAAAAATCAAGGAAGTGACTGAGCTCTCAGCAATCTCCGGTCACGAGGCACCTGTCCGCAGCTATCTGCGAGAAAAAATCACTCCTCACGTTGATGAAGTCGTTACCGACGGCCTAGGCGGCATCTTTGGAGTTCGGCATTCTCAAGCTGAAAATGCCCCCCGTGTCCTGGTTGCGGCTCATATGGACGAGGTTGGCTTCATGGTCAGCGAGATCAAGCCCGACGGGACTTTCCGCGTGGTGGAAATCGGTGGCTGGAACCCTCTGGTCGTGAGCAGTCAACGCTTCAAACTCTTTACCCGTGAAGGCCGGGAAATTCCTGTCATCTCAGGCTCTGTCCCTCCTCATCTGACACGCGGTGCTGGCGGACCAGTCATGCCACAGATTGGCGATATTGTCTTTGACGGCGGCTTTGCAGATAAGCAAGAAGCTGAAAGCTACGGCATCCGGCCAGGAGACACGATCGTTCCAGACAGCTCTGCCATTCTCACAGCTAACGGTAAAAATGTCATCTCTAAAGCCTGGGACAACCGCTACGGCGTCCTTATGGTCAGCGAATTGGCTCAAGCCT
>ERZ773008.141-NODE-141-length-49304-cov-21.753782_pt1 | contig 49304 bp, 50 predicted proteins | sample MGYA00580664_ERZ773008 | MGnify/ENA primary metagenome ERZ773008 (study PRJEB29015, sample SAMEA2738016) | human oral metagenome | biome: human oral; feature: human-associated habitat; material: dental | place: China | collected 2048 ...
TTAAGACGCATGAGACTCGCCTTCTTCCTTACGCCCTGCCAAATTCAAATAGATGACTTCCAGGCTTTGGTCGGGATGTTCCGCCTTGAGCTCTGCCACGGTTCCGTAGAAGATGAGTTCCCCCTTCTTAAGGATAGCCAGGCGATCACAGATTTGCTCGGCTACTTCTAAGACATGGGTAGAAAAGAGCACGATCTTGCCCTTATCTGCATGGGCCCGCATGAGTTGCTTGAGGTCGAAAGCAGCCTGAGGATCCAATCCGGTCATAGGTTCGTCTAGCACCCAAATATCTGGGTCGGACAGCAGGGCCCCAATGACGAAGACCTTTTGCCGCATACCGTGCGAGAAGGTCTCAATGACCTCATAGCGGTGGCTGGCAAAATCAAAGAGCTTAAGCAAGTCCACCAAGCGACCTTCATAATCCTTGCTGGTCATGCCGTAAGAGGCAGCCACTAAGTCCCAGAATTCCTGAGCCGTCAGGCGTAGGAAGAGGTCTGGTGAATCGGCCACATAACCAATTTTTTGCTTGATGGTTAGCCGCTGACTTGCTAAGTCTAAGCCATCGACTAGGATTTTGCCTGAAGTCGGGTTAATGACGGAGACTAGGGATTTAATGGTAGTGGATTTACCGGCTCCATTATGGCCGATTAGGCCGACAATTTGGCCTTCTGGGATACTGAGCTTGAGATTCTTGAGGGCTTGAGTGGCCCCGTAAGTTTTAGAGACGTCTTGGAATTCAATCATGGGAATTACCTCCTAATCTACTGATTACTTTTTATTTTTTCTCTGTTGCCAATAAACAAATACGAAGAAAGTCAGGCCTAGAATGAGGCCAATGCTAATGCGTAGGGTCGAATCCATCTGAATGAGGGATTCCTGCCAGTAGCCCATGCCACGAGACAGGGCGATGGCAATCAGGCCCATACCTGCCAGAATGGCTAGCCATCTTAAATAGTTAGTTTTCATGGTCATCCTCCTCTTGACTTGCGTCTAGGTCTTCTTCTAGGCCTGCTTGGCCATCTCGCAAGCGCCGACGTCCTACTGTGTAGGTCACAATCCCGAAGAAGACACCTCCTAATGCATTAATGATAATGTAGCGCCACTGGGTCAGATGGGCCATGCCATCTTCACCCAAGAGGGCCCCGATGGCCGCCAGGGAAAAGTGCATCCAAACTGCGAAGAAAATCCCGGCTTTTATGGCCGACCAGACTAAGTCTTTGAGGGCCTGTTGGACCTTATTAGGTTCGACTTCTAAGGCATCTAGCTTGAGGCGATGAACCTTGGTCGCCACATAGGTGTTGAGCCCTAGCAGCACCAGGAGATTACATCCAATCATGCCCCAAAAGGCCCATTCGGGTTGGAAATACCAGAGAAAATAGGCTGCGACGTTGGCCAAGCTAAGATAGGGCAGCAAGATCAGATAAGCTTTGTTGCCAATCTTATTGATTTCGGCCATGCGATACTCGTCTAAGTTCTGTACCCCGTAAAAACGGCGGATCCAGTTCTCCCAGCTAAATTTCTTATGCTTGTGTGGTTGATTCATGCAATTCGACCTCCCAGAATAAGGTATTCAAATCTGTCTCGAGCGCATAGGCTAGTTTGAGGCAGAGATCCAAGGATGGATTGTACTTGTCATTTTCGATTAAGTTAATGGTTTGTCGGGCGACCCCAACCTCTTTGGCCAGGGCTAACTGTGAGAGTTTCCTGCTCTGACGTAGTTCTCGCACGCGGTTCATAGCACGCCTTCTTTCTTGTGTGTCACATATATGTTACACATAGTATAGACCTTCCGGGAAGATATGTCAACTATATATGACATATTTTTTAGAAAGGCCCATTCTCCTGGAAAAAGCAGCAAAAAAAAATCCCATTATATCATATATGATATAATGGGATTTTTGATTATGCGTTAACTTGTTCGCGCTCCAAGTTTTGACGGATATGTGACTTCATAATGAAGCGTGTCACGTCAAACTCGATTTCAGCAATCATTTCTTGGAAACGTTCGTAACCTTCAGTTTGGTATTCAGTTAATGGGTTGGTTTGAGCGTAAGCCCGCAAGCCGACCCCTTGGCGTAAGTGATCCATCATGTCGATGTGATCGGTCCACTTGCTGTCTACCACACGTAGGATAATCACTTTCTCGAATTCCAAGACTTGTTCTGGACCATAAAGCATGTCGAGTTTTTCTTGGAAGACCTTCATGGCAGTCCCATAGAGGGTTTCAACTAATTCTTTAGCTGATTTGCCTTCTAGGTCTTGGAGACTTAATTGTTCTGGGTTGACTAGGTTAGCGTGCGCGTAATCCAAGAGACCACGGTAGTTCCAGTCTTTCTTGTCGCCTTCAGTCACGGCTTCAACTTCGCGGATGATGGTACGTTTGATCATACCCTTAACTGCGTCAGTTAAGTTGTCTGTTTCGTTGATAACTTGTTGACGTTGGCTATAGATAACTTCACGTTGCTCACGCATGACTTCGTCATATTCCAAGACGTTCTTACGTGTATCGTAGTTGTTCCCTTCGACGCGTTTTTGCGCAGATTCTACTTGGCGGGAGAGGAAACGGCTAGTAATAGCCATATCTTCCATCTCTTCATCCGTCACATTGAGACGTTCCCACATGGCTTTGATTCGGTCAGAACCGAAACGACGCATGAGGTCATCTTCTAATGATAGGTAGAATTGGGAAGCACCTGGGTCCCCTTGACGACCGGAACGACCACGGAGCTGGTTATCGATACGACGAGATTCGTGACGTTCAGTCCCGATCACGCAGAGACCACCTAATTCCTTAACACCGTGACCTAACTTAATGTCAGTACCACGACCGGCCATGTTGGTCGCGATGGTAACGGCGCCACGTTGGCCCGCTTGCATAACGATTTCCGCTTCCTTGAAGTGGTTCTTAGCGTTGAGGACTTCGTGAGGAATGCCTTCCTTGGTCAAGAGATTAGACAGGTATTCAGAGGTTTCAACGGCAACTGTACCAACCAAGATTGGTTGACCCTTGCTGTGACGTTCCTTAATGTCAGCCACCACTGCCTTGAATTTAGATTTAAGACTTGGATAGAGTTGGTCTGGCGCATCCACCCGTTGTACTGGACGGTTGGTTGGAATCACGACTACGTTCATGCCATAGATTTCGCGGAATTCTTCTTCCTCGGTCTTGGCTGTCCCGGTCATCCCTGACAACTTCTCGTACATACGGAAGTAGTTTTGGAAGGTGATAGTCGCCATGGTCTTAGACTCGTCTTCAATTTCAACGTTTTCCTTGGCTTCGATGGCTTGGTGGAGACCGTCAGAGTAACGACGACCGTCCATGATACGACCCGTAAATGGATCGACAATCTTAACCTTGCCTTCGTCAACCACGTAGTCGATATCGTGCAACATAATGTAGTTAGCACGCAAAGCTTGGTCAATGTGGTGAACCAAGACAGAGTTGTTAACATCGTAGAGGTTTTCCAGACGGAAGACACGTTCAGCCTTGTCAACCCCTTGGTCAGTTAGGGAGATGGTCTTAGAAGTTAAGTCAATAGTATAGTCTTCTTCAGACTTCAAGCCTTTAGCGAAGTAGTCTGCCCGAGTGTAGAGAGCGGTTGACTTCTCAGCTTGACCAGAGATAATCAGTGGCGTACGCGCTTCATCGACTAAGATGGAGTCTACTTCATCGACTACCGCAAAGTGCAATGGGCGTTGTACCATTTGCTCCTTGTAAACCACCATGTTATCACGGAGGTAGTCAAAGCCTAATTCGTTGTTGGTAGAGTATGTGATGTCGCAGTTGTAAGCTTCGCGCTTCTCAGCTGCTGACATGCTGTTGAGGTTGAGCCCGACGGTCAAACCTAGGAACTCGTAGACAGCCCCCATTTCCTTGGAGTCACGAGTTGCTAAGTATTCGTTAACAGTCACGACGTGAACCCCTTTGCCAGTTAGGGCATTGAGGTATACCGGCATGGTTTCGGTCAAGGTTTTCCCTTCCCCGGTACGCATTTCGGCAATGTTACCACCATGGATGACAATCCCACCTTGGATTTGGACGCGGTATGGGAAGAGCCCCAAGACACGACGGTCCGCTTCACGCACAACGGCGAAAGCTTCCACCAAGAGGTCGTCTAATTTAGTCCCTGCTTCCAGGCGTTTCTTAAATTCAGCCGTTTGGGCGCGTAATTCTTCATCGCTCATGGCTTTGTATTTGTCTTCTAACGCCATGACTTGGTCGGCAATACGACCTGTCCGGCGCAATTCTGCTTTATCATTTTCAACGAGGTTTCTTAGAAAATTAGCCATTAATAATCTCCTTTGTTTATCTACATCATAAGTTATGCCTAATGCATCTATTCTATTATAGCAGAATCCGTGCAGAATTTGAATGTTTTTATCCCAAAAAATGAAAAAAAGCCCGGCTGGACTTCTTTCCTGCTAGGATTGGATCTAGTTCCCTAAATAATGGCCCGTCGGTATCCAACCAAACAAGAAAGGCGAGACCTAGGTCTCGCCTTTTCAAAATCAACTTTAGCTTAGAGTTCTGCCGTCTCAATCAAGCCGTAACGGCCATCTTTACGACGATAGACAATGCTGAATTCTTCTGTTTCTGCGTCTGTGTAGACGAAGAAGTCATGGCCCAGCATGTTCATTTGTAATACCGCTTCTTCGCTGCTCATTGGTTTGAGGCTAATGCGTTTTGACCGCACGATATCTAGCTCAGGTTCTTCGCTAGCAGGTTCACTTGCCTGGTTGAGGAGCGCATCATAAGCCCCTGCATCACCATGAACTTCGCGATATTTACGGTGAATTTTTGTTTTATGTTTACGCACTTGGCGTTCGAGTTTATCCACCACCAGGTCAATACTTGCATATAAATCTGGGTTGGTTTCTTCCGCACGCAACACTAGGAAGGAGAGCGGAATGGTCACTTCGGCTTTAGCTGTCTTGTCGGGATATACCTTGAGGTTAACATAAGCCGTCGCATCTGGCGCATTGTCGAAGAAACGCTCTAACTTGCTGACTTTCTTCTCTGCATAGTCACGGATGGCTTTGGTCACTTCAATATTTTCTCCGCGTACATTATAGTTAAACATAACCGAATCCCTCATTTCTGTTGGTGATTAATAGGGTTAATCCCGGGATCTTAATCCTATTGTCAAGCAGTTTATCTTCTGCTTATGTTTATTATAGCATACCCACCCTAAGATTGAAAGCGGAAACACCCAATTATTTTTCTGCACGCCCTTCACGGAATAAAGAAAAGGAATAGAGGGGGATTTGCCGAATTTTTGCTACAGGATACAACAAGGATTTGGCCCGCAAGAGGGTGCTTCCAGTTGTGTAAACATCATCAAATAGCCACCATTCGCCCCCGGACAAGTGAGCTAGCACTTCTTCCTTAAGGGCAAAAACTTGACCTAGCGCCAGACGCTGCTGGCGACTCTTGCTAGCTTGCTTGACTCCATCCCCCACATAGTCAAAAGGACAAACAACCTTCAAACCTGCCACTTCTAAGAGCTGGCGCGTGGCATGAAATTGGCGTTGGGCCAAACTGGCTGGCGACGAGGGCAAGACCAACCAATGGGCTTTTGGATGGGCATTGGCAAAGGCCCTCAAGCGCTGGGCCGGTGCCTGGGACTGACGAATGTCCCCTAAGTATTTGTAGCTGTGGAGCCACTGGCGCAGGGCTCCCTGATAGGGACAGAGGGCCTGGTGATGGATTAAGTCGATGGGATAGCGGCTGAACCAGGCCTGACATTCTTGACAATAGGCATGCTGATCACGCCAAATAGCCACGGCATGATAGGGATCCTGGGCATCCTGGGACAAGGCGCGACCACAGCCCCAGCAAATGATCTGGCCTTCAATCTGAGTCTGCCAGAGGTCTTGGCAGGTACGACAGAGAACTGACTCCGGCAAGGGACCCCAAGCTAGGTAGTCCCAGATGGTCGGCCCCTGATGGCAGGCTTCTTGGCACATGATACACTTCAATCTTTCCACCTCCTAGTTGACCCGCAAAAGCCCGCGCGCTTGAGCTGTCTGATTGAGAGCCCTAAGTTGCTGAATGGCCTGACGCATGGCAAGACTTTGCCCCTGATGCAACCACCACAGGGCGCCTGTCGGCTGATCAGCGCTTCGCCCTACCCGTCCGCTCATTTGCATGAGACTGGCCCGCGTATAGAGCTCATCATCTGCCCCCAGAATACAGACCTGGCAATGGGGCAGGGTCACACCTCGCTCTAGAATGGTCGTCGTCACCAACAAATCTAATTCCCCTTGCCTTAGCGCCATGACCTTGTCCTGGCGTTTGGGGTCACTGGCATGAACTGAGCTTAGGGCCAGATTCGGAAGCAAAGGCTTCAAAAGGCGAGCACAGGCCTGGGCTTGCGGAATGTGGGGTACAAAGAGTAATTTGGGTCCCTCTAGATGGCCAAAACGCTGCAAAATCTGTTTAACTGGCTTAATCAAGCGACCGGCAGCTAAGCCCTTAGGCCAGTCCCCCACCCACTGCAACTGCGGCAGGGGCAAGGGATGTCCATGATAGCGAGCCGGCAATTGTTGGCAGACCAAGCGCCCCGCCTCCCAGTCCGACAAGAGCCGGTCATCCGGTGTAGCGGTCAGATAAACTAATAACCCTCCCGGCTTAAGGGCTCGCCTTACTGCCTCATGCAAGGCACGTGAATCCACATAAGGAAAGGCATCCACCTCATCCACAATCAAGCAATCAAAAGCCTGATAAGCACGTAGCAGTTGGTGGGTTGTCGCCAATGTCAGCGGCTTGAGCTCATAGCTATCCTGGCTCCCCCCATAGAGGACCTGGCAGTCTAAGCCAGCAAAGGCTGCCTTGACCCGGGGTGCTAGCTCCAAGCAGACATCAATGCGGGGCGAGGCCAGACAGACCCGGCCTCCATCCATGAACACCTGCTCCAAGAGAGGAAAAACCAACTCGGTCTTGCCGGCGCCGGTGACCGCCCAGACTAATTGCGGTCGCCGCTCCTGGCCCCGCCAAGCTGCGACTAACTTCTGGGCAATTTCAGCCTGACTTGGGGTTAGCTCTCCCTGCCAAGTCAGCGGAGACTGGCTCAGGGGCCTTCCCGCTGGAGCTGGCTGACAATAAAGTCGCTGACCCGACATGACGCGACCCAGCGATAGGCAGTCCAGGCAATAAGTCCTAGGCTGACCGTCCAGCCCCTGGAAGGTCCAGAACTGATGTAGATCTTGGTTTCCACAGCGACCACAGACCCAGGGCGGTCCCGTCAGGGCAGGCTTTGAAGGCAGGCTAGCTAGCCAAGCTTCCAAGCTCTGGTCCCTAGTTCCAGTCGCCTCCCACACTTCTTGGGCTTCTGCCTGGGTCAAACAACGACCTGCTAGAAAATTTTGAACTCCCATTTCTATCCCTCCCTCTATAAATACCCAAAAGAGGGGGTTTTGGCACTTTTTTCCTTCTAACATTTTAATGACAAAACAAAAAGACTAGAACCTTAGGTCCTAGCCTTGATAGTTTAGTCTTGTTGTTCAACGAATTTCCAACTTGGGTGGATGGTGTTCATTTCTTGGGCGATGTTGAGACAGTGGTCGCCAATCCGCTCGAAGTCGGTCAGAATCTTAGCGAAGTGGACGCTGTTGCTAGTCCCACAGACCTTGCTCTTAAGCCGTTGAATTTGCATGCGTTCGAAGGTCTCGTAGGCTTGGTCGATTAATTGTTCTTGGTTATTGACTTCTTCCAGGTTGTCGCCCACAGTCTCCTTGAGCTGGTCTAAGATTTCTAGAGCCAAGCGTGACATAGTCGTCAACTCTTCCCGCGCTTCTTCAGACAGGTCGTGCTTGCTGTCATGAATTAGTAGCAAGCGCTCCATAATGTTAGTGGCGTGGTCGCCTAGCCGCTCCAGGTCAGAGGCAATCTTGACATATTCACCACTCTGCAAGTTGGCATCATGAGTCAGAGACATGGCCGCATATTGGACAATCTGTTGGTTGAGCTCGTCAATATCTTGCTCGCGACTCTTTAACTCCGCTACCTTGTCTTCGAGATCTGACGCATTATAGAGACTGAAAGCCAAGGCCACATTTTGGCGTACCAAGCCTAACATATTCATGACTTCCTTGTAGAGTTGCGCCCCCATCATGGTGGTCAAACCAACATGGTATTCTTGATTGAAGATGTTGAAGTCCAGGTGACGAACCACACTTGGAGTTGGCTCTTGTGGTAAGTCTGGCAGGAAAACATAGGTCAGACGCACCAATTGAGCCCCAAATGGCAAGAGTAAGAAGGTGGTCACCACGTTAAAGATGGTGTGGACGTTAGCAATTTGGACTGGCACATTGCCTGGTGTCAGGCCTTCCATCCAGTGGACAAATGGCGTTGTCAGGCTAATAGCCACGAAGACAATGGTCCCAATGACATTAAATAAGAGATGGATTAAGGTTGCCCGTTTGGCATTGCGCTCGGAACCAATCGAAGCCAGAATGGCGGTAATACAGGTCCCGATATTTTGCCCGAAGAGGACATAAATGGCACTTGGCAAGGTAACCACGCCACTGAGGGCCAAGGTCTGCAAGATCCCGACCGAGGCTGAACTGGACTGAATCACCGCGGTGAAGATAGCCCCGACGGCAATCCCCAGCAATGGGTTCTCAAATTTAGCCAAGAGGCCAGTAAATTCTGGCATATAGCGGAGTGGCTCCATGGATTGGGACATGTGCTCCAGCCCCATGAAGAGCATACCAAGCCCAATTAAGACTTGGCCCACTGCTGCGGAGCGCCCTTTGGCTGCGAACATAGCCAAGAGGACCCCAGCGAAGAGAATAAGCGGCGCATAGGCCGAGAAATTCAAGGCAATCAACTGCCCGGTAATGGTGGTCCCGATATTGGCCCCCATGATAATCCAGACCGCACTTCTGAGGTCCATCAAACCCGAGTTAACGAACCCAATGGCCATAACCGTGGTTGCGGAAGAAGATTGAGTCAAGGCAGCGACTAAGGCACCGACCCCTACCCCGATGAAGCGGTTAGCGGTCAATTTCTCCAGAATCTGCTTGAGACGACTGCCGGCAGCCGTTTCTAGCCCTTGGGACATGAGGGTCATCCCGAAGAGGAAGAGGCCCAAACCACCCAAGAGGCCGAAAATATTCGTTAATGCCATGTGATAATTCCCTTTCTTTCAATAGACACGATGATTTCAACTAACTATAGTATAGCAAGACTTGTTGGGAAAAAAAAGAAGAAATTAAAAGCAAAAGAAAAAGTGACTAGGACGCTTATCCTAGCCACTTTTATTGGTTTAAAATCGTCCTTAGTTAAGACTAAGCTTGACGACGCTTAGTCCCCCATAAGATGCCCAAGCCTGTCATGGCCATGAGGCCGGCTAAGGCTAAGGAGAAGGTCTCAGCTGAACCTGTCTTAGGCAGGTCCTTCTTACCTGGATCTTCAGGACGTTTTGGTTGATGGGTATTAGTCAAGGTCACTTGATTTACACCAGTTTGACTGCTTGTGACACTATAGCCGCTTGGTACAGCGACTTCTTCCACTGTGTAGACAACTTCTTTGCCTTCTTGGTACTTAGCCAAATCAGCGAAGACATGACGCCAGTCATTGTCGGCCTTCAGGGTCACAGGCTCGCCAAAGGCTTTGCCGTCAGCATAGAGTTGAACCTGAATTTGACTTGGACGTAACTTATCTTGGTCGTTTTGGTCATTCCAGACCTTGCGAACTTCAAAGCTTGTCACTTCTGGCTTGTAGTGGTTGGTGATATTGTAAGCTTCATAGCTTGGTCGGTAACCCGCCTTGTCTAAGCCGGCATCGACTAATTCCTGAACGGAGTAGCTGATGGCCTTGCCCTTAGCAAATTGAGGGAGGTTACTGAAGCTATAGGTCCAATTGTTGGCCGCGGTCACGACTTGGCTAGCCACTACTTGGCCGTCGGCATAGAGTTGAACGGTCACAGATTCAGGGCGTTTGCCATCTTGGTTGTTAGCATCGTCCCATGTCTTCTGACCTTTGACTTCAGTGGTCGCAGGCGTGTGTTGGTTGACGATGAGGACATTACCCGGACTTACTTGACTAGTCGTGCTAGTATAGCCACTTGGTTGGTCGACTTCCTTGACGCTATATTCAATGGTCTTACCATTGGCTTTCTCAGCCAAACCTGACCAGGTGTAAACCCAATTATTAGCGGCTGTCAAGGTAACTGGGCTACCTGAAGCAACACCGTCAGCATAGAGCTGAACTTGGATTTGACTTGGACGTAGGCCATCTTGGTCGCCCTGGTCTTGCCATTGCTTGGTAACTGTCAGGCTAGTCTGACCTGGCGTATGGCTGTTGGTTAGGTTATAGCCTTCTACTTGCGTGCTATATTCTGCCACCGCATCCTCGGTAATCGTGTAGACTACAGCTTGGCCAGCAGCAAATTTTGGTAAATTATCGAAGCTGTAGGCCCAGTTATCGGCAGCGGAAACTTCCTTGCTTGCCTTAAGGACACCATCTGCTAAGAGGTTAACCTTAATACGCTCTGGGCGAACGCCGTCTTGGTTATTGTTGTCTTTCCAAGTCTTAGTCCCAGACACGCTCGTGACTTCTGGCGTATGGCGGTTAGTCAAGGTTGTCACGCCTGCTTGTGTGCTTGGTTGATCTGCTTGATAACCTTGCGGCACGGCTACTTCGCGTGCTTGGTAGGAAATAGCTTTACCTTGGGCCTTTTCTGGTAATTGACTCCAAGTATAGGTCCAATTGTTAGCTGCTGTTAGGCTGACTTCATCGCCATATTTTTGATCATCTGCATAGAGCTGAACCTTGAGTTCAACTGGACGTAGACCATCTTGGTTCTGACCATCATCCCATACCTTTTGAACGGTATGGCTTGTTTGGCCTGGCGTATGGCTATTGGTTACATTATAAGCTTGATAACTAGCCGTGTACTCGGCTACCGCTTCTTCTTGAAGGCTGTAAGTGATGGCCTTGCCAGCCTTATTCTTAGGCAGGTTGCTAAATTCATAGGTCCAATTGTTGGCTGCGCTAGCGACTGCTGTTTGACCGGTCTCGACGCCATCCGCTAAGAGCTTGATGGTCACCTGTTCTGGACGGACACCATCTTGGTTGTCATTATCTTGCCAGGTCTTAGTCCCTTGGACAGAAACCGTTTCTGGGGTATGGCTGTTGGTAAGGTTGTAGCCATTGACGCTTGCCGTATAGCCTACAACGGCTTCTTCAGCCACGCTATAAGTAATGGCCTTACCGGCTTTATTCTTAGGTAAGTTGCTAAATTCGTAGGTCCAATTGTTGGCTGCGCTAGCAACTGCTGTTTGGCCAGTCTCGACACCATCTGCTAGGAGCTTAATGGTCACTTGGCCTGGACGGAGACCATCTTGGTCATCATTATCTTGCCAAGTCTTAGTCCCAGACACGCTGGTCAAGTCAGTGGCGTGGTTGTTGGTGAGGTCGTAGCCGTTGACGGTTGAGGTATAGCCTTGAACCGCTTCTTCAGCCACACTATAAGTGATAGCTTTACCCGCCTTATTCTTAGGCAAGTTGCTAAATTCGTAAGTCCAGTTGTTGGCTGCTGTCGCGGTCGTGGTTTGACCTGTTTCAACGCCATCCGCTAAGAGCTTAACGGTGATTTGTTCTGGACGCAAACCATCTTGGTTGTCGCCATCTTCCCAAGTCTTAGTCCCTTGGATAGAGACAGTCTCTGGGGTGTGACTGTTGGTAAGGTTGTAGCCATTAAGCGTTGAGGTATAACCGGCTACTGCTTCTTCGGCCACGCTGTAGGTAATGGCTTGACCTTGGGCATCCTTAGCATCAAGGCCGGTGAATTCATAGGTCCAACCATTGGCTGCTGTCGCAGTAGTCGTTTGGCCCGTTTCAGTGCCGTTAGCTAAGAGCTTGATGGTTACTTGTTCTGGACGCAAACCATCTTGGTTTTCAGCATCGGACCAAGTCTTAGTCCCGCGCACATCTACCGTGGTCACCGCTGGTACGTTGACAACCTGCTTCAGCACGCTCTTATCTGCGCCAAAGTCGCCACCTTGGATCTTAATTTCTTCATTAGATAATTGGTAGCCGTCTGGCGCCTTAATCTCACGCAGGGTATAGGCATCCCGCAGCAAGCCTGCGACTTGCCCGTTCCCTTGGGCGTCGGTCACAATCTTGCCGACAACCTTTTTGTTGGCATCCCGCACAACTTCGAATTCAGCACCGGCTAAATCTTTGCCTTGGCCATCATGCTTATGGACCTTGACCACGAAGGTATAGCCCTCGGCATTCCCGCCGGCAATTGAGTAACTGTAATCATAGTTAGTATAGGCGACGGTCCCGTTGGCATCATTCATGGCAGCATAGTTGCCGAATTTCTCGCCATCGGCCGCATCATATGGAATATTGACAGTATAGAGAATCTCAAAACCAGTCTGAGTATCTAAGTCCCCAAAATCAATGGTGAAACCTGTATTCCCTTGGTCCCAAGTGATATTGTAGGAACCTGCTGCATTGGCACCATTCTGGAGCACCCAGCCACCATTTTGGTAAACCCAGTGTCCCTTGGTAATGGAGACAGAGCTTTGGTCAATGGCTAGGCCTTCGTCTTTAAGGTAGTCGCGAATAACGACATGTTTGCGTTGCTCGCCACGACGGTTAACCGCCACGATATAGCGAATCTTATTAGGCTGACCTGGTAATTGCCAACCAGACTTATCCATTGGGTTCCCCTTAGGAATTGGTGCCCCCTCGAAAGGTACAGAGCCCCCTGGAATTTGTTTGTTTTCTACGACAAAATTCAAATCCACGTTACCCTTCTCAGTAACCTCGGCATGGTTAATCCGAGCGTAGAAGAAGAGGTTCCCGGTGATATCCGAGTTGTTTTGTGCATAACTGGTATAGGTCAGGGTCACGGTGCGAGCACCTGGCTGGATGGTAGCAGTGGCCACCACATGCTGACCACTGGAGTCACGCACTTCGAAGTTGGATACTTCGGTAAAGGCCAAGGTACTTGGCACCTCAATTACGGTAGTATCCCCAGCCTTGATGACATTGTTAGGCAGGGTAAAGTCGACGTTAATCCGGAAGGCTTCCCACTTCAAGAGATTCTTGGTAATGGGCTTGCCGTCACGCGTGGTGGCATAAATACGTGTCACCACATTGGGTACTGCCTTAACGTTTGGCGCTTGTCGAATGAGTTCATCTAAGTCGACATCACTAGGCAGATTTGAATCCAAGCCTTCCTCAGACTCTTCCGTCGCTTCTGCTTCTGGTTGAGCTTGGCTGTCACCAACTAGGGCTGAGGTTTCTTGGGGTGCTGCAACTTCTTGCGCCCAGGCACTCACGGGTGAGAGCACACTGGAAAGCAATAAGACCAGCAGGGTTAAATAATACTGCCATTTTTTCATGCTTTTCCTCCTTACTTTCAATGGAACATTGACAGTTGTTTTTATCTAAGCTAGTGCCTTAACGGACAGGCGGGGGCCTGCTCCCCGGAAAATGGCCCTAGTATTACTCGTATCTTACCGTAAAAACCTTAATAAATCAAGGCCATTTCGGTATTTTGAGCCCCTTAGAGTGAAAAATGTTCAGACATAAACACACCGCCTACTCCAAGAGCAGACGGTGATGGCTAGCTTATTGGGCACCCAAGAGTAATTCCTTCATATGAATGAGTTGGGTGATGGTGCGGTTAACCGGTGTTGGGATACCAGCAGCTTCGCCAATTCGGGTTACGGCCCCGTTGATGTAATCCACCTCAGTCAAACGACGGTTGATAATCAAATCTTGATACATGGAGGCATGGTGCTCACGAATCTTCAGGGAAGCAGAGATAATGAATTGCGTCAGTTCTGCTGAGTCAAATTCCACCCCTTGAGTTGCAGCTACCGCCGTAAACTCTAGGGCGATGGCAGACACTAATTCTTCCGTGTAAGGATTGTCGAAGAAGCCACCCAGGTCGCATTCCAACAAGGCGGTTGGCGCGTTACCGCAGGCATTGACGCAGGCTTTGCGCCAAATAGCCGCCTTGACATTTTCGCTGTAGCTAGCATGCAAGCCCGCCGCATCCAAGGCTGCCACAATGGCTTGAGTCTTGGCACGAGCGTTTGGCGTGTCAACAAAGTTTTGCAGGGATAGGCTCCCCACGCCATGCAGCACTGCTCGGCCTGGACCGTCTAAAGCTGCCGACCAAATGGTAGAGCCCATGACTAGGTTCTCTTCGGCCACATATTGCTTCATGACTAACTCGTGACCTAAGCCATTGAGTAGGCAGACCACTGCGGTGTCAGGTCCGAAGACTGGTTGAATGGCTGATAACATGTCCGCCAACTGCATGGCCTTAGTGAAGACGATGACCACGTCCACTTGTTCTGTCACTTCTTCTGGGTAGTAGATAGGGAATTGCTCCACAACTTCCTGGCCATTCCAGTCGACATGCAGACCATTTTGTCGGATGGCTTCAATATGAGCCGGCCAGCGGTCGATTAAGATAACCTCCTGGCCACTTTGTTTAAGTTGATAGGCGAAACGGCAGCCCATAGCGCCGGCGCCAGCAATTGCAAATTTCATAGTTTTGTCTCCTTTTCTTGAATTAGATGTTAATACGATAGTTTTCTGGGTCAATCCAGCCCAGACGGGTGACGAAGAGGTAGTCGCTAGCAAAGCCCAAAACAATTGGGGCCACGACGAAGAGTAAGACTGTTACGAGGCCATTTCCGGCTGTCCAACCCACGATATTGAGGTGGTTGACCGGCCCTACTAATCCACTGAGGCCAAAGCCAGCTGATAGCGGTGTCCCCTGAATATAGAAGACGGAGGCCAAGAGTCCCATAATGCCAGCGTTAAGGCAGATTGGCAACAAGAGTTTAGGATGGCTGATAATGTTAGGCATGGATAACTTAGGCGAACCGATGAAGTGGGCGATACAGGTCCCTAGTGAGTTAACCCGACGTCCCGCAATGGCCAAGGCAAAGCCGCAAGCCACAATTCCTAGGTTGGCTGCCCCTGAACCGACGCCCGCCAAGGAAATGGCAATCCCAATGCCGACAGAGGAAATAGGCGACACAATAATCAAGGCGAAAATAATGGCTAGACAGATGCAGAGCGTGGTTTGCTCTAAGGTCAAGAGATGGGCGATAAATTCACCAATCTTACCGGTAATGAGGATGAAGTATGGATAGAGCACACGACCCAGGCCACCCGCCACAATGACGGTCAAGGTTGGAATGACCAGAATAGCGTAAGCCCCCACCAGTGGTCGCAAGAATTGGATGACTGCCACCGCCAGACCGGCCGTCACACACATGGTGATAATGTCCCCGGTCCCCTTAAGCTGCAAGCCAGACTCTAGGAATTGAAGGGAACCACCTGCCAACATGGTGGTCATACCGACCGTGATGGTCTCTAGGGGGCTAAGGGCGAAACGAATGGCAACCGCCACCCCAATCGCAAAGCCAACAAAGGTGTTGGTGGCACTGACAATCTGAGTCATGAAGGCCAAGGCAGGGAAACTTGGCGTTAAGGCCTTGAAGAGTTCTCCTAGGAGAGCTCCGGGAATCAAGGCAGCGATGACCCCTAGGGCGGAGCCATTTAAGACATTCATTAGGAATGATTTGAAGGATTTCATCATAGGATTTCCTCGCTTTCATCAAGTTTACAAGTACTAGTATACCCTAAGCAAGACCACAAAAAAAGAGGCAGGCCCCATAAAACCCTTCCGACACAAAAAATAAGCCAGGGCCTGGAGGTCCTAGCTTAATGTTTCATCTTAGTGATGGTGGTGACAACAACCCTTGGGATGGGGCTTAGGACTGCCATCTGGCAGGGTTGAGCGTCTTAAGGTAAAGTAGTCCGGCACCGGGTCCTTGCCCCCTGCCACAAAGGGATGGCAGCGACTAATCCGCGCCAAGCCCATGATGAGGCCCTTGAAGGCGCCGTGTTTTTCAATGGCTTGGATGGTGTAGGTGGAACAGGTCGGACTGTAGCGGCAACTAGGCGGAAACAGTGGCGATAGGGCCAACTGGTAGAATCGCACTAGCTTAATGAAGAGCCAACGAAACATCCTATCACCCCTTCTGGAGGAAGGTCCGGAAGAGCCACTGAATAATCTCACTGGACAGGAAGGTGAAGAAGAAGAGGGAAGCTGGCCGGTAGAGCAGCACAATCTTGACGAATTCTTTGAAGGTGATGTTGGACATACCGGTAATCATACAGAAGATATCGTCTGGAAAGATGGGCGCCACGAAGCCGATTTTAAGCAGGCGACGAAAACCTGGGCCATCATTCATTTTGGCGATATAGTGGTCGTATTGCTTGTCTGACAAGAAGGCCTTGATGAAACTAGATCCGAAGCGTTTGCCTAGGAAAAAGTTAATACAGGACCCGATGACCATGCCCGTACAGTTGAGCAGGAAGCCACCAAAGTGACCATAAATTACGTCGCCAATGACATTGTGTAAGCCCCCGGGAATAATGGGATAAATTGTCTGGGAAATTTGTAATAAGAGGAAGAGTAAGGGACCGAATATCCCCATACTTTTAAGCAGTTCTCCAAAGCCCCCGCCTTCCTTAAAATAAGGCGAACTGGCAATAAAGACTGAGCCCGTAACGGTCAGAATCAAACCCACCACGGTCAGAATTTGAATCAGTTTCCGTTTTTTCTCGAGCGATAACTTGCTCATAGCGTCTACTCCTTTAAGTCATGTTTCACGGTTGTCCCTTGGACAAACCGTCAACAAGTCTACTATACACTAAAAATAGCATGATGTCAGTAATGTTAACTTTTTTTAGGATTTGATGTCAAAGTAGTCACCTAGCTAAGTAAAAAGTGGCCAGAGCTCACTAGGCCCTAGCCACTCGACTATTAGAATTTCAAGTGTGGTTCTACCACAATCAGGTCCTTGCTGACCTGGTTGAGGACTTGGCAACCGGTCTCTGTCACCAAGACTAAGTCTTCAATCCGCACCCCGACCTTGCCTGGCAGGTAAATACCTGGCTCGATGGAGAAGATTTGGCCGACTTGAGCCTGAGCTTGGTTGAACTCGGAAACGTCGCCTGCTTCGTGGACTTCTCGACCGATGAAGTGACCGGTCCGGTGGGTGAAGTATTCCCCGTAACCAGCCTCCTCAATGACCTGGCGCGCCGCCCGGTCAATGCTAGCAAAGGTAGCGCCTGGACGGACTGCCTTAATGGCGGCTTCTTGGGCCTGACGTACGGTCTCATAGACCCGCCGCGACTCCTCATCCGGCTCCCCGTAGAAGACGGTCCGGGTCATATCCGAACAGTAGCCCTTGTAGGAGGAGCCGATATCAATGACCACTGAATCACCCGGTTGTGGTCGGTCGTCATTGGTTTCGTGGTGGGGATCAGCCCCATTGGCCCCGTAAGCGATAATCGGTTCAAAGGAGAAGCCTTGGCAGCCCAAACGCTGATAGATGCCAGCCAATTCGCTGACCATTTCAGATTCTGGCAAGCCATCCGCCACCAAGTTAATGAGGGCTAGGGTGGCCTGATCATTAAGGGCAGATGCCTCCCGCATAAGTTCTTGCTCCTCAGGTGACTTGATGGCCCGCAAGTCATCCACCAAATAAGCAGCATTCACTGGCTGCAAATCTTGGCGGGTCGCCATCAGATCCAATAGAAAATGACTGGGCCAAACCTTATCAATCCCCGTTTTGCCGGGCGCCAGACTTTGGGCCAACCAGCTGATAACTGGCTCCCCATCACGGTAGGTCACATTTTCGATATCATGAGCTAAGTCGCTAGCCTGTGGGAAGAGTTGGTTGAGATAGAGTTGATGGCGACCGTCAGCTGCCACCTTGAGCAGTAAGAGTCGCTCTCCTGGCTGGGTCTCATAGCCAATCAAATAAGCAATACTTGACGGATCCGTCACTAATTGTTGGGCAATCCCCGCCGCCTTGAGGCCCTGAACCAGGGCTTCTAATCGTTCAGCTTGCATGTATACGCGCTCCCTTCTTCTTTCCCTTCTATTATAACACAGGGATTTGCTGGGACCCAAGACAAAGCCATAAGAAAAGGCTGGGAACTCGTCCCAGCCTCGGTGCTGTCTATTCGATAATTTCTGTCTCTAGGACACCCGCTGCTTCAAAGGCCGCCGCCAACTGGCAAAGGACCCGTTCCTGGCCCTTGCCGGCCCAAAGCTGGACACCCAGCGGCAGGCCTTCTGACGATTTGCCTAGAGGCAACATGATGGCCGGTTGACCAGCCAGATTCTGGAGGAAGGTCCAGGGCGTGTAAGCCCAACTATCCTGCCAACGCTCCATAATGAGGTCGGTGCGCGCTTCTTTGGCTAAGCCCTCTTGATTCAAGAGGCGCTGAGCCATCTCCGCCGAAGCCGCAAAGCTCCCATGCAGGGGCGCCGGCCCGTTAGTCCCAGGCGTCAAAAGTAAATCATAGTCCTGGAAGAAATTCTCCATATCAGCCGCTAGCTGATCCCAACGGCCCAGCAACTGGCTGTAATCGGCAGCATCCCAAGGCAACCCGGCCTGGTAGATGCCCCAGGTCATTGGCTCCATATCGTCTGGCGTCAAGGCGCGACCCAGACTAGCCTCAAATCCTCGCATCATAGCGACCGTCTCAACTGCATTCATGGTGGTATAATCACGCGCCGCCGCTATGACATCCACTGGAAAGTCAACTGCGACTAGCTCATGACCCATGCCTGCCAATCGTTCTACCGTCTGGCGCAACAAGTTAGCCACATCTAAGCGAACTTGAGGTGTTAGGGGCGAATCCAGCAGATAGGCGATTCTGAGCGGACGCTGAGGCAAGGTCAGGGGCCCAGGACTTAAGCGCGGCACCATGTAAGGTGCAGCCCACTGTTCCACCTGCAGCCCCTCCAATAAGGTCCAGGTATCCCGGACCGACTTGGTCAAAGCAAAATGTACCGATGCCCCCTGCCAGCCCCGGTAGCCGTCGGGGCCAACCGGCACCCGGCCACGGGAAGGCTTGAGGCCAATCAGGCCACAGAAGCTGGCGGGAATCCGGATAGACCCCCCGCCGTCACTAGCTGTGACGATTGGCACCATGCCAGCCTTGAGCGCAGCCGCCGCCCCGCCACTGGACCCACCCGCATTGCGGGTTAGGTCCCCGGGATAGCTGACTGCTCCGGTAAACTGGGCATCGCTAATATTCTTAAAGCCAAATTCCGGCACATTGGTCCGGCCTACCACGATAAAGCCCAAAGCCTGGATGCTTTCTACAAAGTAAGAAGTCTGGTTGGCTACATAGTCCGCCATAAGTTGGGCGCCCGCATAGGAAGGCTCACCGGCTTGGAGCTGGCCCAAATCCTTGAGCAGAATAGGCACCCCAAAGAAAGCCGGCAATTCCTGACGTTCTGACTCTGACAGTTGACGCCAGAGCTGGTCATGAGCCTGAGCTTGGGCCCGCGCACTCTCGGCTTGAACGTGGGCTACAGCTTTTAGAGTCGGATTGAGGGCCTGGATATTTTCTAGGGCCCAGTCCACCAATTGGCTGGCCGTCAAACGACCGGCCTTGACTTCTTGCGCGTAGTAAGTCGCATCTTGCTTAAATAAGGGCATCTTCTGGCAGCACTCCTTTGGCTAAATCATCGAGTAGTTGGCGTTTGTAATGAAGAAATTCTGGACTAAAGCCAATGGCTTCAAAGTCTGACTTATCCAGTTGAATGTCATGGACCGCTTGCAGGGTCCCTGGCTTGCCGCCCATAACGTAGACCTTGTCAGCCAAAATCAGGGCTTCATCCACATCGTGAGTGATGAGCAAGGTCGACCAGCCCATCTGCTGCTTGTAGTGGAGGAACCACTGATGCAGCTGGCGCCGGGTCACCGCATCCAAGGCACCAAAGGCCTCATCCAAGAGGACCCATTGGCGCTTGAAGCAGGCTGTCCGCAGGAAGGCAGCTCGTTGGCGCATACCACCTGACAAGGACTTAGGATAGTGTTGGGCCCAGGGCGCCAACTTGAACTCTTGAAGGAGTTGCTTGGCCTCGGCGCGGGCCTGGGACTTCTTAACCCCAGACACCACTAGGGGTAGGGCCACATTGTCTACCAGGGTCAGGTGCTCGAAAAGCATGTCCTTTTGCAGCATGTAGCTGACCTGGCCGGGTGCCAGAGGCTGTCCCGCTAGGCTAATGGAACCCGATTGGACCGGTAAGATGCCGGCGATTAAATTAAAGAGTGTGGTCTTACCGACCCCGCTTCGACCCAGGATAGCCACGGTCTGGCCCGCTGCCACCTGAAGATTAACATCTTGGATGACCATTTGCTGGTCGTAGCCGTAGGCTAAATCCCGAATTTCTAGCACCTTACTCCGCTCCTAAATAGTCATTGCTAAAGTATTGGCCCTTGGTTAGGTCGCTTTCGACCAGTTTGTTGTCGTAGAGCCATTGATAGAAGGCATTCCAACGAGCTGGATCGAACTGGCCCCATTTGGCTGGATCGCTAGCGTAACGCTCGCTCAACCATTTTTGGGAAGCCAGGACGAAATCACGTTGGTCCTTCAATTCTGGGGCCGCTTCAATCAGAATGTCGGCCGCTTCTTCTGGATGTTCCATAGCGTATTGGTAGCCCTTCTTGATGGCTGCCAAGACCTTCTTGGCTTGATCTGGGTGGGCCTTGAGATAGTCATTATTGGCGATGATGACCGGTGAGTAGAAGTCCAACTCTGGCGCGATGTCCCTAATTTGGAAGAAGGTAGTGGATACCTTCTGGAAGCCTGCCAAAATCCCATCCCAGGCATAGTAAACCCAGGCTGCATCGAATTGGTTATTAGCAAGGCCGATAATGGAGTTGTCGCCGTCATTTGGCACTAGGCTAGCCTTGGAGAAGTCCCCGCCGGCCTTCTTAGTCATGTATTCCATCATCTTCAACTCAATTGGGTCATTCCAAGTGCCGTACTTGTGGCCTTCTAAGCCCTTAGGATCCTTGATGCCGGCTTCTTCCTTAGCAATAATACCGGACGTGTTATGTTCAATAATAGCCGCTACCGCCGTTACTGGCAAGCCACCCGCAAAACGCTTAGCCAAAGAATCTTGGAAGGCAATCCCGAAGGCCGCCTTACCTAGCCCCACTAATTCAGTGGTTGAGCCTTCAGGTGGACGTTTAATATCGACTTCCACGCCTACTTCCTTGAAATAGCCCTTAGCTTGGGCGACGTAAAGCCCGGTATGGTTGGTGTTAGGCACCCAGTCTAAAATCAGGTCTACCTTGTTGTCATCACTTGATTGAGCGGCTACGCTTGGTAATGTAGTCCCAGCCAAAGATAGGCCGGCAAGCAGGGCCGCGAATTTTTTCATCCATTTTTGCATGTGTGTGTCACTCCTCTAATCTTAGGAAATATGGGGGGCCTTGCTTGAGCGCCAAGGCAAGGCGAGTCGTTCAATTAAGGCAACTAGGCCCATAAAAATCAAACTTAGTGCTGAAATGAGGAAAATGACCGCGAACATCTTGTCGTAGGCGAAGGCCTTCTTGGTCTGAATCATATAGACACCCAAACCCTCGAATCCCCCTAGCCATTCTGCCACAACCGAACTCACAAAGGCGTATGAGACACTGACCTTCAACCCGGAAAAGAAGAAATGTAGGCTGGTCGGTATCTTAACATAGCGCAAGGTCTGCCAATGACTGGCTCCCATCATGTTCAGCAACTGCAAGGCATCCTGGTCACAATGGGCGAAGCCGCTTAAGATACTCATGATAATGGGGAAAATCGTGGTTAAGACGACTAAAACAATCTTAGGCGTCATCTCATAGCCCAGGGCCAAGACCAAAATCGGGGCAATGGCCACCGTTGGCACAGTCTGAGATACGATTAAGAGTGGGTAGAGGGCCCGGTGGACCCATTTGAAGCGATCCATGATGACCGCCAGCATAAAGGCCAAGACAATCCCAATGCCCAGCCCGATAAAGGCCTGGATCAGGGTCACCCGACTATTGCGCCAGAGGTTAGGGGCATCTTGCCAGATAGCCGCCAGAACCGCCGACGGAGCCGGAATGATAAAACGCGGCAGCATACCCAGTCGAGCCGTCACTTCCCATAAGGCCAGGAGTCCTAAGCCTGTCAGCCAAGCCACACTTGATTCAAACCAGCGATGCACTCTCTGTTTAATGGTTACCGTCTCCTTTCTATTGAGAATACGTAACACCCACTTGCGTTTGGACTCGATAAAAAAGACCCATCCCGGCATGACGCGCAGGATGAGTCCATCAATCAGATTCAACTTGCCACATCCCTACGTAAGTATTAACTTCATCAGGTTATGAGGGTCCGAGGCAAAGCCCCATCTCAGCCGCAGGCGCGGCACCCCTTGTGTTACCTCTATATTATATGCAAGTTGATGTAAGAATGCAATTGCGGTGCTTGGGGGGCAAGCCTTATTATTCCAAGCCCTAACTAGTCGAAGCTCACCACATTCCCATCTTCTTTCAGTTTGAGGTTCTTGAAGTACCAGAGGTACCAAGTATGGCCGTCAGCATCTACATATTCCTTAACCTCATCAACTGCTTGGCCGTTGATACGAAGTTTCTTAATGCCCTCGTAACTAATTACTCCTGCAACAGGATACCGTGCGTTCGGGTCTTTTTCTAGCATTTTTTGATACCTAGAAATTGATTGCACCCAGTGGTCTAGTAAACGATAACTCTCTCCTTTCTCAACTTTTTGAGCTATTTCCTTAGGATCAACATAATTGAAGGCTGAGTGAGAGGTCATTCCATAACCTTTAGCATTCTCCTTAGGCCCGTAATAGACCCGCAAAACAAAATCCTTACCTTTTTTGACTAAGGCATCAGAACCAAGTTCCCCATAACTGAAGGTCTGCAATTCCTCGCCATCCGTTGAAATGCCGGTTTTGGTTTTGGTTTCAGAATGTGTATTAGTAGCAGTAACAGTGTCGTTTGTTTGAGTTGTCGTTGTATAAGGTTCAGGTTTCAACCAACCCAATTGATAGAACACGCCCAGATATACTACCAAAAAAATTATAAACTTGTATTTGCGTTTCAATCTATTCACCTCTAACATTCCATGTCCTAAAAATCTATTCTGCCATTAAATATAGTCATCCAAATACTTGGGGAAACTAGTTGTTTTGACTTACTCAAAACTCACTACATTCGCGTCCTCTTTCAGTTTGAGGTTCTTGAAGTACCAAAGGTACCAAGTATGGCCGTCAGCATCTACGTATTCCTTAACCTCATCAACTGCTTGGCCGTTGATTTTTAGGTTCTTGATACTAGACTTTGTCGATTCTCCAGCTAAAGGATAGTGCGCCGCTCCGGCGTTATAGAGTGATTGCTGAGTTTGGTAGGCAGACGCTAGTCTTAACCGGAAGCTCTTCTCAAGACTAATAAAAGCTTGTCCGTCTTCCAATTTCTTAGTTGCATTATAATCAAAAGCAGACTTGTCTTTCCATTCGATACTTTCAATCTTCGCTGACTTGGAACTTACTTTTAGCGTCAGAGCTTTACCCTTTCTAGTCATGGTATCCACTCCACCAATGCCATTGTCGAAGGTTGCGATTATCTCCTCCTTGCCTTGAGTCGAATCTGCGACTAGGCGGGTCACTAGTAAAGCTCCACCTAATATTAGGAGGAAGAGTAGTAGCTTCCATTTACCTCTATTCCGAGTTATATCCATTTCAAGTCCACCTCCATATGCTTATTGCCTGACAACTGACAAACAAAAATCAAAAAACGCTATCTATCAAAGGTTATTTTGTTTCCCGAAGTCTTCAGTTCTAAATTTTTATAGTACCAGAAGTACCAAGTCTTGCCATTATAGTCTACATATTCTCGCACTTCGTCTACTGGAACACCATTAATTCTGAGTTTCTTTATTTTCTCATAGACAGAGGTTCCTGCAATAGGAAACCGTGTCATGCCTAACTTTTCCTTCGACACTTTATGGTCCTTCGCCCAAGCCGGAAGATATAAATCTTCAAGTTCATGTGTAATCCTCTCAGTAGGAGTAAAACCAGAGAAAGTGAGTTGCTGGGCGTTATAATTCAAGTATTTGTCATATATAGCTGAATAAAGTAATTCTCCTGTCTTGAGATCAACCGTCTCAAATTCAAAAGAATCTCCATTATGCAGTATCCGGTCTTCTTCTTTATCAGAGACCTTGTAGGTTTCAAGAAGTGTGCTACTACCATCAGCCGTTTTAGGGATAGTAGAACGATAGTACCACTTACTAAAAGCAAGCAGTACTGCCATAACTATGAAAAGCCCTATAAAAAATCGTTTAATCAATTTCATTCTTTCTTCTCCTTATGATAGACATGACAGCTTGGCTTACTCGAAGCTCACCACATTCGCGTCCTCTTTCAGTTTGAGGTTCTTGAAATATCAGAGGTACCAAGTATGACCGTCTGCATCTACATATTCCTTGACCTCATCAACTGCTTGGCCGTTGATTTTTAGGTTCTTGATATTGGCTTGTGTTGATACATTAGCCAAAGGATAGTGCGCCGCTCCGGCACTATAGATGGACTGCTGCATATGATAGGCTACTACTAATTTCATCTGGAAGCCTTCCTCGGCACTAACAATGCCCTTGCCTTCTTCCAATTCTTTTTTTGTATCATAATTAAATGCAGATTTATCCTTCCACTCAAGTCCCTCAACTTCTCCTGTCTTGGAGCCTACTTTTAGCGTTAGGGCTTTACCATTTCTAACCATGGTATCCACTCCACCAATCCCATTGTCGAAGCTTGCGATTATCTCATCCTTACCTTGAGTCGAATTCGCGCCTTGGCGGGTCACTAGGAAAGCTCCACCTAATATTAGGAGGAAGAGCAGTAGCTTCCATTTACCTCTAATTTTATTCATCATTCTGCTCCTCCTACTCTTCCACAATCATTTCGAATACTGATTTACCTAAGTCAACATTCCAGACTCTTATACTTTTCTTGAATTTACCTTTGACATCTGCATCAAAATCCCCTTTAACACTTATTCTAAGTTCTGTTCCCCTAGGCACCTTGATATAATCTGCCAACAAGTCATCACTGACATCATGAACTAGACTATAGTCGCTTGTCCCTGCTGTACGCCAATTGCGTAATGCCACAGGTTCTGACTCGATGCTGAGAAAATTGTCCATATCGTACACTTGAAACAAAAACTTGAAGTCCTTTAGTAAATCTGGAACTTCTCCGTTATCGACATATCGGAATACTCCATCCTGATAGTAGATTTCTTTATTCAACAATTCTGGATCTGGTTCTCCAGATCGCATCTCTTCTTGTATAATTCGTCCGGACAGTTCCTTAGTCTGAGGATTACCAATCAACTCAATACTAACTATTATTTCTCCTTCTCTTCGGCGATTCACAATTTTAAATCCCTTTGGAAAGCGACTAAATAGGCCTTCTATTTTGTCCGTAGGATAGATTTGCTTTAGAACTCTAAATTTGTCCTTCAACACTTGCTGATCATCTTTTTTATTTAGATTACATCCTACACCTAGTCCAATCAGGACCAGCAAACAGATAAGTATCGGAATCTTCTTCATGGTGAACCCTCCTAGAAGTTATTTAATTCTATCAAAGCCTACAAGATGTTTACCCATATCAATAATTGCTACATCAATATAGGTTTGCGAATCCTCGTTTATAGAAATCAAGACCTCCAGCTAAATTCCTCGTCATTGATTTCTCGCCTATTTTTCTGTCGCCTTAAACTCGTCTCCGCTTATGACCTCTCGAACACTCACTAATGTTTTAGATTGTGGCCAAGGTGTTGGCATGTCAATGCCAATATCACTTCTAAATCTGAGATTAAAAGGTGCCAACTCTCTTCCGAATTCAATTGAATATTGATACTTCTCTAAATCCAACTCATCTTGTCCTTCGATTGGGCCTAGCTCATTAAGAAGATACTCCTTATAATACCGTCCGTAAGATGGATTATCGTAGACTCGAACAAGTTTCTTACTGGTTAGATCAGCATTTCTATAACTGAAACCTGCAAGTAAGAGCTGGAAATTCTTGAGATAAGGGGATGACTTTTTATCCGTTGGAATATTAAAGCTTGTGCCGCCTTGATAGGTGATGTCGAATTTCTCTAACGATTGTCGTTTTCCATTAACATCTGCTTCCAATTCAACGTCCCCAGTAATTAACCTAGTCTGAGGATCTCCTATTATATACACACTTACTTGCATCGTTGTTTTGTTTTCATAGTACGTCTTTATGTGCAAGATACTGAATCCCTTTGGAAATGCCTCAAATAAATCCTCAAGATTTTTCGTAGGGTACAATTGATCTAAATAAACAAAACTCCGTACTGCCATGTGTTGGCCCCACTTCTCCCCTAAGAAAAATATGCAACCTATGCAGGCTATTAGAATAGCAAGCCATTTAAGTACTTTTCCCACTATGGAACTCCACCTTTCCTGACTTCCTTTAACTTCTACATAATTTTATATCGCTCTATCTTCATCGAATCGAACTAATAGGCCCATACTCCTACTCAGCCCTTATTATCTCAGAAACCAGTATTATCTGTTTAGTTGCTTCAATACTAATAGTCCGTTTAAATTTATGTTCTTCATCATCCTTGATGTCGCCACCAAACTGTATTTTCAATTGACTATCCTCAGGCACTTTTAGGTATTTGGCTAACTCTTCGTTTTTGGCATAATATGAAATAAAGTAATTGCTGGTTCCCGGCGTGTAAGATGTCTTTTTTACATTAAATGTTGCCATATCAAAGAAACTTTCTTTAAAATGGAAGGATTGGAATAAGAAGCGGAAATCCTTAAATTCCTCTGGAACCTGGCTACCGTCCTCCATCTTCATTTGGCCACTATCAAAATAGATGGCTTTCTTATATTCCTCAACCATATTCTCTTCAACCTGAATTGGTCGCTGGACGATCATTCCTGTCACTTGATGGGTATCAGGATTTCCCTTAACCTCAACACGCAACTCCGTATTGTTGTATAGCCAGAGATTAACCACGCTGAAACCATCAGGGAACTTTTCAAACAAACCCTCTACGTTCTCAGTAGGATAGAGCCGCTCTAAAACCTTGAAGCGACTTTGCATTTCCTCAATAGAGCCGCCAATGGTTACTTTGCAGCCAGTTAGGAAGACTATCAGGCAGAGAAAAATTAGGAGTCTTAGTTTTTTCTTCATGGTGAAACCTCCTATTCTGGCGGAATGAGCTCCAATAGAAGCTATTTTATCACTGCACTTCAGACGGGTTTTGACATGGTCTAGAACACGATGGCCCTTACTAGTTCTCCTCCAATAGTTTTTTGAACTCTTGAGATTCTACAATTGCACCTAGCGATATTTCCCTACTCGGCATAAATCTAGTCACAATAAACCTCACTTGCACTGATTCATCACCATTAACCGATACACTAATTCTTACACCGCCCATGGGAGTGCGTTCCACTGTTTTCGGGTTAATTGCATAAGATTGTATAGTCCCTTCTGGCGTAAAGGCATGCTGATCTCTTTTGGTGAAATAAGTATCCAGTTTGTCTTTTAATTCCTGACCGTAGACTAGATTATGTATTTCCACTTGAACCGCCACTACGTGATAGACAATTGGGCCGAAAATCATCCCGATAACAATCAAGAAGGGATACCATTTCTTTATGAATTGCTTGCACTTTTTCATTTTCTTACCTCCGATAACACTTGGTCGCCAGCTTTTTATTAGGAGGCTGTTGGCATGGTCTAGAACACGATGGCCCTTACTTGTTTCCCTCCAATAGTTTTTGGAACTCTAGAGATTCTACAACTGAACCTAGCCAAACTTTCCTACTCGGCATGATTCTAGTCACAATAAACCTCACTTGTACTGATTCATCACCATTAACCGACACACTAAATCCTACACCGCCCATGGGAATACGTTCCACTGATTTCTGGTTAATTGCATAAGATTGTATAGTCCCTTCTGACGTAAAGGCATGCTCATCTTTTTGGGTGAAGTAGCTATCCAGTTGGTCTTTTAATTCCTGACTGTAGACTAAATTATGTATTTCCACTTGGACCGCCACCACGTGATAGACAATTGGGCCTAGAATCATCCCGATAACGATTAAGAAGGGATACCATTTCTTTATGAATTGCTTGCACTTTCTCATCTTATAACCTCCTAGAAGTTACTTAACTCTATCAAAGCCTACAAAGTGTTCACCAATATCAATAATTACTCCATCAATATGCGTTTTCGAACCCCCGCTTATAGTAATCGAGACGTCCGTCTCTCCTTTTTCAGGCTTTAATGGCTTGAGAAACTCAATCGTATAGTCACCGCTAATATCATTTTGCCCGTATTTCTCCAGAAGTTGAGTCGCATTACCCAGAAGATAATATTCTCCATACCTACCCCAAGATGGATTGTCGATAATATGGTAAGCCGTTTGTCGATTAAATTTTGTCTTATCAAATTCTAGGGTTGTCACCAAAAATTTGAATTGCTTCAGGTATTTGGTTGTTTGCTTATTCTCAGGGACTACTATTTGTCCCTTTCTAATCTCAACAGAATATTCTTCGATTGTCTCCTTGTCATTATTTTTATAGCTTAGAACTTTCACTTTCCCATCAATTTGCTTAGTATGACCATTCCCTTCTGCATCTACTATCACCATTATTTTTCGTTCTGGCTCATAAATTGAGAAAGTATCGCGGATATTAAAACCACCTTTGAAGACATCAAATAATTGCTCCAAATTCTCAACTGGATAAATAGACCCTAAATAATCGAAGTTCCGCTCCACCATATGTTCCTGCCATTTCATCCCTAGGAAGAATAGGCCACCTAGGCAAACTGATAGGATGGCAAGCCATTTTAGTTTTTTACCCATCGCGGACCCCTCCTGTTTACTTAAGCCTCTCGACTTATAAAAGCCTATCTTCATTGCACAGACTTGGCATCATGATTTTTATTCAAACGTTGCTTTGTTGCCTGAAAACTTGAGTTGTATATCCTTAAAGTACCATAAATACCAAGTGTTACCTTCTGCATCGACATACTCTTTGACTTCATCAACTTGTTGGCCATTGATTTTCAACTGTTTAAATGCTTCATTTGTCGCAGCCCCTGCCAAAGGTGTTTTATTTTGGCTATTCCCTGCCTTTAATGCTTTATGAATCTTGCTCCACTCACTGAGATAGACGTCGAAGTTAGCTTCAAAATGCTGATTAGGTACAATCAAATCAAACCACCGAGTTGCTCGATAATCAAATAAATTTTTAAAACCATAGAAATAGCGACTGCCTTTATTGGCAGTTGGATAATTAATCTCTACTTGCAAAATTGTGTCGTTTTTCAAAATATGGTTTTCTGTTCCATCCCCGTTATCAAAGCTTGCTACAACCTCACCAGGAACGGTCACAGGGTCAGGTAGCTGAGACTGTATTTCTTGATATTTGCTTCCTATATAGCTAATAAGACCAAGCGCCACAAAGACAAACAAGATTTTAATTAACTTTCCTTTTTCCATAAAACTACTCTTCCTTATTCATTTATCTGATATTTCAAACGCGATGTTGACCTAAAATGAAATACTCCTTTACTCCTTCGACTCAAGCAATATTTGTAGTTCATAGGACATAGTCACTATACTCATTTCCCATTTGTTGTTCGAAAATATATATTTAACTCCTATATTTAAACTAGGATCCCCATTGATAAGAACGCGAATACTTCTACCAGTTCGCACACCCATACTGTCATAATCTAAATCATACTTCTTTATTATCCCTGCCTCTGTGAAGGCATGAGGGTCTTCGGATTTGATGACCTGCTCTATTTCGGCCCTTACTTCCTGCGAATCAAAAAAGCTGACAAGCTCTGCGTATTGAGCCTTCCTATTATTCTGGACCATCCAATTTATACCTTGATAAGCCAAGAACAGAGCCCCTACTATACAAAAAACGATAATGAATGAGGTTCTTATAACTCGCATATCTTTCTCCCTTTCATCCATAGTTCAATGAAGCGACTTTGCATTTCCCTTTCACTTACGATATAGAATAAAAGCCTGCCATGAATGCCCAGTAGGCCCATTCATGTTCGCTATAGCTTGGCAAGCCTATTAATTGCCTTTTAGTAACTTAGATAATTTCTGACTAATCGTCATTGGCCCTATTTCGTACTCATCTTTGAGCGTGTCATACTTAATCTGCGCGTTGATAGACAAGTCGGGATTTTGATTAATCTCAAGATCAACCTCTAACCAGTTAGCAGGTGTAAAGCCAGACTGCTCAAATTGAATTTCATAACTTTGTATTATCCCATCTTGGCGAAAAGCCTTAGGGTCAAGCTTGGTCAAGGCCTTCTCAAGACTTTGTGCTACCCCTGGTCTTTTAGCAATCGCAACTGCACGAGAATGGACCGTATAGTGATGAACTGCTATGCCACCATAAAGCAATGACATACCTATGGCTAGTGCAGCAAAAGTTATTTTATAGCCCTTTAGTAGGCTTTTTCGCTTCTTATCCATATTATCCATCCTATTCGTTCCAATCTCATTGTTCACTCTATATGCAAAAAGAGGCCGGGTCCCACCAGCCTCCACAGTCCTTACTTAGCAGTCGATAGGGTGTGTTTCACCCTATCTTGTTACTCCTATATTATACTACTTATCCTCTAAGAAATACAATAGAAATTGGAATTTTGTTACATTGAGTAAACACCAAATTATTATTTTATCAAGTTTTGTAAGCGCATCATATATTTTAGCTGTGTTTATTTCGCAATTTATACAGCAGGAAATGACAACTAATTATTATAGAAATAGTTAGTTAGCCGACTATGAACTGCCAGCTAGGCTACTGCCCGGCACACTCCCCCAAAATAAAAAAGTGTTGCTAGTCACGCTAGCAACACTTCTATTTATGCTTTAATTAGCCCTGCAGCATCTTCATGACGCCGCTATGGTCTAGTATTAGGAAGGACATAAAGAGGCAATAGACCAGCATGCCCAGTAACAAATAGGTCTCAAAGTGCACTAGTCCCGGGAAGGAGACTTTAATCCCCTTCCTACGTCGATAGCATCTGGCCAGCCAACTCAAGCCTAGGCCACAAGAGAAGACAGCGAAGGGCTCTAAGAAGAGCCGGTAATGTGAGCCGAGCGCATCTAGGCTAAATAGGCCGACTGGCTGAGGCGCAATCACGAGGTAACAGACAAGCGTAAATAGCAACTGAGCCGCCACTAGGGCCCATAGGATTTTTCTAAAGGTTCTCATACCCGCTCACCCCTCCCCTTCTCTGATTAGGTATCTACTAATAGGTCCGACATCTATCTTCAACTTCATTATAGCCTTTTGAAAAGGCTTTTACAATAGTGAGCACCCCCCATTTTGTGCGCTTTACTTAACTATTTTTCTTCTATGCAAAGCAAAAGAGGCTAAGAAATTCTTAGCCTCCATCTATTAAGCTTTATTCCGGCTTCACGAAGACACCGGACACTTTGTAGCCTTTTTCTTGGAAGACGCGTGCGACTTCTTCAGAATCTTGAGTATCTACGTGAACCACCACATTGGTCTTGTCATCCAAGTGGTAGACGTTCATTTGGGTGATGCTCCAGTTATGCTTAGCAGTTGTCTCACCAAGGTCTTCCAGAATACCAATCTTGTCATCTTCGACTTCCACCACGAAACGAGTCCCTGGGGTGTAGTAGCCATTGATGTCAATGAAGGCTTCGAAAATATCCTTATCAGTGATAATCCCCACTAATTGGGCGTGGTCCATGACAACTAGGACACCGACGTCCATATTGCGCATCTCGGAAGCGGCTTGTTCCAAGAGGGCATCTGGGCTGGTGGTAATGACACGGCGAATCATAATGTCTGCCGCAGTCGTCTTGTTGAGCAAGTAGTTGAGTTCATGCACGCTCAGGCTGGTCGCGGTAGAAGGTGAGTTCTTGGCAATCACAGACTCTGTTAAGAGCCCTACCAATTGGCCTTTGACTACGACTGGCAAACGATGAATGTCGTGTTGGCGCATCAAGTCCAGCGCCTTAATGACAGTGGTATCTGGCGTGATGGTCACCAAGTCGGTTGACATATAGTTTTTAACGTACATTTGCTTAACCTCCTAAGTATGCTTTTTGGACGGCGTCGCTCTCGAGGAGCTCTTGGCCGGTCCCGCTCAGAACGATCTTACCGGTTTCCAAGACGTAACCCCGACTGGCAATGGACAGGGCCATCTTGGCATTTTGTTCAATCAAGAGGACGGTGGTCCCTTGAGCTTGAATCTGTTGAATAATGTTGAAGATTTCCTGGATGAAGATTGGCGCCAAGCCCATGGATGGCTCATCCAACAAGAGCAGCTTAGGCTTGGACATGAGGGCCCGCCCCATAGCTAACATCTGTTGTTCCCCACCTGATAAGGTGGAAGCATCTTGCTTCTGACGCTCGCCTAAGACTGGGAAGCGGTCATAAACTGCTTGGATATCTGCTTCGATATTGGCGCGGTCCTTGCGTAAGAAGGCACCCATTTCCAAGTTTTCACGGACAGACAGGCCTTTGAAGACGTGACGGCCTTCAGGCACGTGGGAAATCCCTAGCTGGACAATCTTCTGCGCGTTGGTTTTGGTAATGTTCTGGCCTTCATAGGTCAGGGTCCCGGAAGCGGGCTTAATCAAACCAGAGATGGTCCGCAAGATGGTCGATTTACCGGCCCCGTTGGCCCCAATCAGGGAGACAATCTCCCCTTGGTTAACCTCGAAGTTAACGCCACGGACAGCATTAATCATGCCGTAGTTGACGGCTAAGTTCTCAACACGTAACATTAGGCGTCACCTCCTAGGTAGGCCCGGATAACATCTGGGTTCTGACGAATTTCTTCTGGCGTGCCTTGGGCCAAGAGACGGCCGTATTCCAAGACATAGATGCGTTGGCAGATTTCCATAACCAAGGCCATATCGTGTTCAATCAAGACGATGGTTAAGCCAAATTGTTGGCGAATCTGTTCGATTAAGGCGGTTAACTCAGCGGTTTCTGCTGGGTTCATCCCGGCTGCTGGCTCGTCCAAGAAGAGGATCTTAGGCTCAGTTGCCAGGGCCCGGACGATTTCCAGACGGCGTTGTTGACCGTAGGCCAAGTTCTTAGCCTTGTCTTGAGCGTATTGGGCTAGGTCGAAGATTTCCAAGAGTTCTAAGGCCTTGGCCTTCATCTTGGCTTCTGTCTCATAGTAGGCCTTGGTCCGGAAAATGCTGGACCAGATGGCATCATGATTGTGCCCGTGCATGGCTACCATAACGTTCTCCAAGACGCTTTGGTCTTTGAAGAGGCGGATGTTTTGGAAAGTCCGCGCCAAGCCTAGTTGGTTAATCTTATAAGGTGCCATGCCATTCAAGGTCTTGACCCCATCAGCAGTGGATAAGGTGACAGTCCCTTCAGTTGGCTCGTAGACGCCAGTTAAGAGGTTGAAGAAGGTGGTCTTGCCGGCCCCGTTAGGACCGATAAGGCCTACAAGCTCTTGCTCTTCTAACTTGAGGGAGACGTTGGACACGGCCGCCAAACCGCCAAAGTTTTTAGTAAGTTGATTGACTTCTAGTAAGGCCATTAGACTGCTCCTTTCTTCGCTTTATTCTTGGTTAAGAGGGAGCCTAGACGTAATTCCCAGGTTCCTAGGAGACCACCCGGTCTGAAGATCATGATTAGGATGAGGGCGATGGCATAGATGACCATACGAAGCTGCCCATATGGTTGTAAGAGGGTGTTGAGAATCCCTAAGACGACGGCTGCCACGAAGGAACCGGTGAAACTCCCAATCCCGCCGAATACGACGATAATGAGGACATCAATGGATTTGTTGAAGGTAAAGTCCCCTGGAGTGACAACCCCGATGTTACCAGCATAGAGGGCACCACCGATAGCGGCAGTGATGGCACCTAAGACGAAGGCGATGACCTTGTACTTAGTCACGTTAACCCCCATGGACTCTGCGGCAATCTCATCTTGCTCGATGGCATAGGTTGCCCGGCCCGCACTGGAGTAGAAGTAGTTGAGGATGACGATGGTAGTCACTACCATGAAGAAGTAAACCAATGGCCAGGTTGCCACTTTAGGAATGGCGTTAATCCCTTGAGGCCCGTTGGTTAGGGTCTTGTAGTTGGTGATGACGACCCGGATGATTTCAGAAACACCCAGCGTGGCGATGGCCAAGTAGTCCCCGCGTAAGCGCAAGGTTGGAATCCCGACCAAGACAGCCAAGACAGCGGCGACTACCGCACCGATTAGCATCCCAGTCCAGAGACCCCCTAGGTCTGCATGACGTGTTGCGAAGATGGCACCTGAGTAGGCCCCCACGGCGATAAAGGCCGCATGCCCCAGCGAGAACTGGCCGGCTACCCCTAAGACTAGGTTGAGCCCGATGGCATAGATGACATCAATCATAATTTTGATTAAGGTAATTTGGTAGTAGGAATCGATTAAGTTAGTCGACGTTAAGAGCCACAAGAGGCCATAACCCAAGAGGGCTGCCGTCAACCAAACAAAGTTGCGTTGATGGAATCGTTGCATGTGGCTTCACCTACACTTTCTCTTTGACGTTCTTACCGAAGAGACCTGCCGGCAAGACGAGCAAGATAACAATTAAGAGGGCATACACGGCCGCATCTTTGAAGGCAGAGCCCCCGAAGGCAGAGACGAAGGTCTCCAAGAGACCGATGAGGTAACCCCCGACCATGGCACCCGGAATGGAGCCAATCCCACCGACAACGGCTGCGACGAAGGCCTTAAGCCCTGGCGTCAAGCCCATGGTGGCCGCCATTTGGTTGGAGTAGAGACCGTAGAGGACGCCGGCTACCCCTGCTAGGGCAGACCCTAGCGCAAAGGTAAAGGAAATCACCGCGTCAACGTTAATCCCCATGAGTTGAGCTGCTTCTTCATCGACCGCAACCGCCCGCATGGCTTTCCCCATCTTGGTGTACTTAACAATAAATTGTAGGGCTACCATTAAGAGGATAGTAGTCACGAAGATTAAGACTTGCTTGGAGTTAATGACCGCACCCATAACTTTGAAGGTGGTGGTCTTAAAGCTAGTTGGGTAAGCCTTAACTTCTGGCCCGAAGAAATAGATCATGGCATTTTCTAAGAGGAAGGAGACCCCAATCGCGGTGATAAGGGCGGCTACCCGAGTCGATTTACGTAGGGGCTTGTAGGCCACCCGTTCAATGGTCACCCCTAAGACGGAGGTGAAGACCATGGTTAAAGCTAAGGATAAGTAGAAGTCCATGCCCTGGACATTAACCAGATAGAAACCGAAGAAGGCCCCCATCATGAGGATGTCCCCGTGGGCGAAGTTAATCAAGCGGATGGTCCCATAGACCATGGTATAACCCAAGGCGATCAAGGCGTAGATACTCCCCGTCGACAAGCCGTTAAAAAGTTGTTGTAAGAACCACTGGAGGTTCATAGGCATAAGCTCCTTTCTGTAGATGATGGCTATAACTTAAGTATAGCAGTCCTAAGGCTAAGGCGCCATACTTCCCCATGAAAAAGGTCGTATTGTGCTATGACTGGATGTCCAAGCAACAATACGACACTAGCATGAGGGAGGTCTGCTGTCTATTACTCAGCTGACACGTTCACAGCTTCGGTAACTTCACCTTTTTCGAAGTGGAGCATTACCGCTGTCTTCACTGGGTTGTGTTTTTCGTCAAATGAGAAGGTCCCGGTTACCCCTTTGAAGTCTTTGATTTTAGCCAAGGCTTTGTTAACTTCTTGTGGGTCAGTTGAGCCTGCATCCTTGATAGCTTGCAAGAGCACGTTAGTCGCATCGTAAGAAAGAGCTGCGAAAGTATCTGGCTTCTTGCCGTATTCTTTTTCATAAGCTTCTACGAATTTCTTAACTGCTGGGTCATCGCTCTTGTCAGAGTAGTGAGAAGTGTAGAAGACGTTGTTAAGGTTGTCTTTACCTGCTAATTCAACCAAAGTGTCGTTAGCAAAACCGTCACCACCAACGATTGGCTTGTCGATCCCGAGTTCACGCGCTTGCTTGATGATCAAACCAGCTTCAGTATAGTAACCTGGTACGTAGAGGGCGTCGAAGTCTTGAGTCGAGATGTTAGTCAAGACAGTTAAGAAGTCAGTATCGTTCGTTTGGTAAGATTCTTTGGCTACGATGGTCCCGCCTTTAGCTTCAAATTGCTTAACGAAGCTGTCAGCCAAACCTTGTGAGTAGTCGTTCGCTTGGTCAACCAAGAGCACGACTTTCTTGTAACCTTGAGTATCTGCTAAGTAGTTAGCAGCGGCAACCCCTTGGAAGGAGTCTTCGAAGCAGACACGGTAGATGTAGTCGTAGACTTTGCCTGCAGAGTCAAGAGTAATCCCGTTACCAGTTGCAGCAGGGAAGATAGCTGGTGTTTTGCCGTCGTTAGCAACTGGAATTTCTGCTAAGGCATCCCCTGTTGTTGCAGGACCGACAATCCCTGCCACGCCAGCAGCAACTAATTTGGTTGCAGCAGCGGCTGCTTCTGTCTTATCAGACTTGTTGTCTTCGACTTGCGCTTCGACTTTCTTGCCGTTAACGCCGCCGTTTTCTTCATTGTATTGCTTAACAGCTAATTTCAAACCATTAGCCATTGGTGTCCCGTAAGCAGCAGCCGCCCCTGAGAGCTCGAAGTTACCGCCGACTTTGACAGTGTCTTGAGCTGAGACAGTTGCTAATGGGGATGCGAGCAAGAGACCCGCGAAAAGTGCTGTTCCTAACTTTTTAAAATTCATAGTGTACCTCCTAAAATATGGTTCCTAAATCATGATGATGAGAAAAGTATACACTACTCCGGCCTATTTTACAATGCTTTTATTAAAGTTTTTTAATCTTTTGCTCATTTTCTTGTCTAGGCCTTATGTGGCGCGGAATCGGTGCCGTTTTGGGTGGCTAGCTGGTGGGGGATTTCTGGTTTGTGGCCTGGTTTGGGTGGTTTCTTGGGGAGCTAGTGGTCCACTCGACGGAGTGGACCACTGGCGCCGCGCTTTTCCTGGTTTTTGCCCTGGTTTCTGACGATTTCCGGGGAGCTAGTGGTCCACTCGACAGAGTGGACCACTGGCGCGGCGCTTTTCTTGGTTTTTGCCCTGGTTTGGGCGATTTCTTGGGAGCTAGTGGTCCACTCGGCGGAGTGGACCACTGGCGCGGCGCTCTTCACAGATTTTGGCTTGGTTTCGGCGGTTGCTTAGAGAGTTTCCTGCTATGGCGGCGACTTACTTGAGAGGATCTGCTTGTTATTGCGACGACTTACTTGAGATTATTTCCTGGTTAGTAAACTTAGCTCCCCTATTTATCTATTACATAGATAAATAGGGTACGAGTTAGCAAAATTACGTGTCCAAAACTAAACAAAAAAGGGGCTGACGCCCCTTTTTCTTCCTATATATATTGATGAGCGGCCAACTGACTAGCTACTAGCTTAGCCTGGAGGCCGGCGTCGGCCTTGCCTTCTAGGCGCGTCAGGGGCTCTTTGGCGAAGTAACGGAGGGAGGCAACTACTTGCCCGCCATTAACAAAGACTTCTAACGAGCTGGCATCGAGCCAAAGGTCTAAGTGCTTGAGCTCCTCTTCTAGCTGCATATGGCGCCATTCTTGCAAGCCGGTTAGCCAGTTGAAGCGAGCTAAACTTAGGCGGCCTTGAACGGCCTGGTATTTGAACGTCACGTTATCATCTAAGAAAAGTTCCCAATCTGCTAAGGTCTCAAAATCCACTTGCACTCTTTGCGCCCGGCCCGCCAAGTCTAGGCGGAAGTCAGCCGCATTCCAATCCAGCGACTGGCTATCTCCTGCCAACCCATCCAATTCCGCAATCGGCGTCTGATAGAGTTTGCCGTCCACTAGGCGTAACTGGCGCGGAATGGTCAGGTGATGAATCCAGTCGTCCTGACGAGTTGGGATGGCGGCCTCTTGGTCAGGCCAGGTAATGCCCATCCAAGAGTATTGGATGACCCGGCCATCAGGCGCCACAAAGGATTGAGGCGCATAGTATTCAAAGCCACGGTCACATTCCTGCATGTCCGCAAAGTCCGCATTATCCGGCAGGAAGCGGCCAGTCTGGCTATCCCAGGTCCCGACTAAGTAAGTGGTGTTAAAGATATTATGGTAGCTATCCCCGATTGGGTCGACCCCTTGCGGTGAGAAGATGAAGACGGCTTTATCCTGGTCTGTCACCTCATCTGTCAAGAAGACCATATCCGGGCACTCCCACATATAGCCCAGCGGCTGATCAAATTGGAAGATAGAACCGCGGTAATCCCAGTCTTTGAGGTCTTTGGAGAAGAAGGCTACGGTGTCGCCGGTCTTATCCAAGCGTTGGGCACCTAGCAACATCCACCAACCTTGGACGGTCGCATCATACCAGACCTTAGGATCCCGCACATGGCCGGTATAGTCTGGCAACTGCTCAGTTACAGGGCCTAACTTGGTGAAATGAACGCCATCTGTCGAAGTCGCAATACATTGGTAGCTGGTCCGGCGACCTGCCTCATCCTTGGTATTACCGGTATAGAAGAGGTAGAGCGTCTCCTCGTGGACGATGGCGCCACCCGAATAGACCCCGTTCTTATCGAACCAGTCATCAGACTTGAGGGCCACCGGCAACTGCTCATAGGTCACGAAGTCCTTGGTCCGGACATGACCCCAGTATTTGGTAGAGTGATCGGTCGCATACGGGTTATATTGATAGAAAATATGATAGTAACCCTGGAAATAGCAGAGCCCGTTAGGGTCATTGAGTAGTCCCTGCTCAGGCGTCAGGTGGAAGTGTTGGGCGTAAGGCCCTTTGTTGCGGCTTGACATGGCTGGTCCTCCTTTTTGATTCTTATCTACTTTTATTATAGCATAGCTGCCAACTGGCACCTATGAAAACAGGACGAGTCGCCCCGTCCTGTCATAAGTCATGCTTGTGCTTAAGCTTGTTTGTCTTCTTTGTAACCGAAGGCGTAGGTCAAGCCGAAACCAATCCCGAAGCTGACTACCAGCACCAAGAGGTAAGCAAAGATATTGTTGAGGTAGAGTAAGACCCCTGGTAAAACAGTGACAGACATACCAGTCGCTGCCAATTTGAAGAGGCCTGCTAACCAACCACCCGCAGCCCCGGCAACGAGACCCATCACGAATGGTTTACCATAACGGAGGTTAACCCCGAAGATAGCTGGTTCGGTAATCCCTAGCAAGCAGGAAATACCTGAAGAGTATGCCAAGGCACGAACCTTGTGGTTAACTGTCTTGTAACCTACAGCGAAGGTTGCCCCTGCTTGCCCTGCCATAGCGGCAGTGAAGTAAGCATTCAGTGGGTTAGTCTTGTCGCCGTTAGTCAATAATTGTAACTCTAAGAAGTTGAAGATGTGGTGAATCCCGGTAACCACAATGATTTGTTGAACCCCACCGACGATGAGACCCGCTAAACCAAACGGCAAGGTCAAGATCTGCTTGGTTACGTCCAGTACGACTGTTTCCAAGGAGTGGAAGACTGGCCCAATAGCGAAGAGACCTAAGATAGACATTACCAAGAAGGTTAAGAATGGTGTCACAATCAAGTCGAAGGTATCCTTAACGTGGTCATGGAGCCATTTTTCAAGTTTAGCCCCGATTAAACCTACGAAGAAGGCTGGTAAGACGGTTCCTTGATAACCTACAACTGGAATGAAGCCGAAGAAGGTCAAGGCTTGCGCATCCCCACTTGCTACTGCATAAGCGTTAGGCAAGGCAGGGTTGACCATCATTAAACCAAGGACAATCCCTAAGACAGGGTTCCCGCCGAAGACCTTGAAGCTAGACCAAGCAACTAAGGCTGGTAAGAAGGCAAAGGCAGTATCGGTTAAGATTTGTGTATAAAGTAAGAAGTTTTGGTCGATTTGTTTAGGATCGGTTAAGCCGAAGAGTCCAATCACTTCTGGACGAGTGAGGACACCCCGAACCCCCATAAAGAGACCGGTTGCCACTAAGACTGGGATGATTGGTACAAAGACGTCCCCGAAGGTCCGAATCATACGTTGTAGGACATTCCCTTGTGGTTTAACTTCTTCTTTTTGGTCGGACTTGGTTACAGCGTTAACACCCAAGGCAGATACTTCTTCATAGACCTTGTTGACCGTACCGGTTCCAAAAATGATTTGGTATTGACCAGAGTTGAAGAAAGCACCCATTACCTTGTCGGTATTTTCGATGGCTTCCTTATCAATTTTGGCTTCGTCTTTGACCATAACACGTAGACGAGTTGCGCAGTGTGCGACGCTAGAGATGTTCTCCTTACCACCTAGGTATTTGACAACATCTTGTGCGATTTCTTTAAATCCCATTTGTGTTCCTCCTTCATTCAGATGAGACTAAAACAATAATTGCCTGTAGAAAAGAAACCGGTTCTCCTCTAAGCTTTATTATACTTGGAATAGAACCGGTGTCAATATCATTAAATGTGAAAATGAAATCGTTTAGTTTTCAAATTAGGCTAAACAGCTGTGACCGACTGTCTAATCACAAGGGAAGTTTCGAGCTTGCGTTTGGTGGCTGTCTCATGGCCCTGAATTCTGTCTAGCAGCATCTTGGTAGCAACATAGCCGGCATGACGATAAGGATATTCCACCGTAGTCAAACCAGGATAGATAGAAGAGCCTAGGACATTATTGCCAAAACCCGCAAAGTTAATTTGTTCAGGCACCTGATAGCCTGCCTCTAGACAAGCCCGCATGGCACCAATGGCAATAATATCGGTCGCCCCCACAATCAGGCGCGGCTTATTGAGCAGCACTTGATCACGCGTCACCTGGTAGCCATCCATGAGGTTAAAGCCACAAGTATATTCGCGGAAGCTGGTATCCCCATACTTGAGGAATTCCTGCTTAATGGCATCCCGGCGCTTAATCCCCACAGCGGGATCAGTCGTAGTCACCGTCAGGAAGTCCATATCCCGATGACCCATGGCATAGAGGTAGTCAGCTAACTGGCGACCTGCACTCTCCTCGTCGTAGTAGATGGTATTCTCGTCCAGGAATTCTTGGCCAATGGTCACAATGGGCACCTGGACATTCTCCAGAAGTTCAATAATCCGGTTGTCAGTGTGGGACATGAGGAAGATGACCCCGTCCATCTTGTTAACTTGGAAGGTTCTGAGGGCCTCTTCCTCCCGGCTAACCGAGAAATTAGAATTAATAATTAAAACCTGATAGTTATGTTGACGGAAAACTTCGTCAATTTCACTCAGGATACAGTTGGCTGAAAAACTATCAAGCCGCGGTATGATGACGCCAATCATACGGCTCTCCTTGGCTTTCAAGCTTTGGGCAAAAGAATTAGGTACGTAGCCGGTTTGCTTAATCACTGCCTCAATCTTGGCAGCTGTCTTCCGGCTGACGGAACCCCCGTTCAAATGTCTAGAAACCGTACTTTTGGCAACACCTGCTAATTTTGCAATATCATTAATCGTTGTCATTGTTACCCTCCTAGCGATTATCTAGCCTTCGCTGGTAGTGAGTAGCATAGAGCTTATGACAAGTGTGTCTTAGACCGCCCCAAGGGCGTCTAGACTGTATCTTACTAAAAATCTCTTACGCTTGCTTCACTTACATAATTCAACATTATCTTACATTAAATCCAAGTAAATTTAAAAGGAAAATACAAAAAAATGTCAAAAGATTGTGTATAATGCCCTGCCCACAAACTTTTGACGCCTATTTACCGTGCTTGAATTCGTTTTATGACTTAGAAACCCGCCCACTAGCCCTATGGCCGGTGATCAGATTTGTTCGTTATAAACGCGTCCTTTCATCCACACGCAAGCCTCTAGGACTCACGTCAAATTCTCACGATTCATCAGTTGCGTCAACACTCTTCACTTACTAGATTGCGGTCCTCACTCCTTTAAATTGTGCCGTATTGGGCTTATCAAGCCCTCCTGCTTCATTCGCATATCTATCCGGCGCCACCCCATTGGACTGGGTTACTGTCCGCCATTGGTTGGTCAGACTGGGCAAGTTATCCACTAGCTCACAGGGGTATGGTGCTTGGGATAGACAGGTATTATGACTAACACCGGTCACATCCTCCCCTTCTCGTGATGAGTATTCAAGATATTGCAGTTTCAATTTTGGAACTAGTTCCATCAGAAACCGCTATCTTTACACTATTATTATGACACATTTATCTTGCTTTTACAAGCCTCTTCTTAGTTTTTCAACTAGACCTTATTTCAGCTAAAAAAATACGAAGCTAAGTGTCGGCACTTAGCTTCGTAGAGGAGAATGTCCCTAATGCTTAGGGATGAAAGCCCCCTGTCACTGGAGTGACAAGGGCTGCCGTGGCAGTTTGGGTCGTCCCATCCACCTGAATGGTGTAGGTCTGACCGTCTACTAGGTCGGCACTCGACATAATGACCGCTTGGAAATCCTTGCTGGCTGTCTGACGTGCCACTTCCTTGCCCTTGGCATCGAGGATGATAAGGGTTTGGCCTGCCGTCCCTGCTATGTTAGCAGTGATAGAAGCCTGGGTGGAGCCTTGGGCGAAACCTTGCAGCATGTCAGAGGTCCCTAAGGCCCAGACAGTACCACCAGTAATAGTGATATCGCCTGCTGCATCGAGGGGGCCATTGCCGTCTTGGACTGAGCCATTGACGACTAGGCTACCGCCACTAATGGTGACCGTTCCGTTGGAATCAATGCCGTCGCCTTCCGCATCAACGGTGAGGGTCCCACCTGCAAGGATGATTTCTAGGCTTGGGTCACTTTCTTCCTGGCCTCCTGGCGGCATGCCGCCAGGCCCTTGTCCATTTTGCGGTGGCTGGCCGCCTTGTGGCGGCGCTTGGCCAGCCGGTGGTGCTGGCGGTGTTTGGTTCTTGTCCTTGTTGGCTGGGTCGGTCTGACTGGTAGCTGCTGGGTCGGCAGTGGCCTGGCTGTCGGGAGCGCTGGCGGTGGCTGAATCACTAGTGGCCTGGCTAGCAGAAGGGCTGGTGTCAGCTGAATTACTTGTGGCGCCAGCTTCTGTAGTCTTGCTTGTAGCGCTCGTGTCTGTGGTCTTGCTAGAGGAACCGGCCGAAGCGTTGACCCCGTCATCGCTACTCTTGATGGTCACATCGCCACCTAGTTGACGGATGACGCGGGCTTCGAGTCCTTCCTCACTTTGGCTCACGGTGATTGTCCCGCCTTTAATAGTCAATTCATTGCCGGCATCCACCCCATCTTCGGTGGCCGCAATGCTTAATTGAGTCGGATTGAGGCTAATGTTAGCTCGTTCGGTCGTCTCGTCATGCTCCGCATGGAGGCCGTCTTTGCCTGCTTCAATGGTCAGAGTGGCCGCCTCAATATCGAGGGCTCCCTCGGCCTTGAAGCCATGGTTGGCGGCCTTGACGGTATATGTCCCGCCTAACACCTTGAGGTCGTCTTCCACCTCTAAGGCATTCTTGGTAAGGGCCGTGAGGGTCAAGTTGCCTGTCCCGTTCAGGGTCAGAGGCACCTGACTGTGGATGGTGGCTTTAACCTTTTCATCGTCGCTGGCCTGGCTTTCTGTCAAAGCATTCTGACTGCCTTCCGCTAGACTGATGACGACTTCTTGGGCCTTGTTAACTTGCAGCAAGGTTCCCTCCCCTTCCAGGGTCAGGTTTTGAAAGACCAAGTGGACCTGGTCAGTGTCAGCTACCTCTACCACTAGCTTGAGATTCTTGCCGCTACCGGTCAGAACGTAGGTGCCGGCCTGGGTGATGGTCAGCGTTTGGGCGCTGAAGCTGGCGCCTTGCCCTGTGACGGTGGCAGTCTGATCAGCCAACGTTATTTGGCTGGCCTGGCTCTCATCAAAGCTCGTCTGGGCCTGGAAACTGGTCACTGACTGACTTTCCTGCGCGCTCGACTGGGCTAAGGCTGGATAAGCCAGGGACATACTGGCGGTCAGGCTGATGAGGGTGGCGATAGTAAAACTTTTTCTCATGTTATGGACCTCCCTTATTGGTCTTGCGTGTAGTAATCTTAGATTGTTTTAATAATGGGTTAAGTGATAGTCAGACGTCCCCTCTATCACTTAACTTGATTTTAGTATAGAGGCCCTAGTTAAAATTTACTTAAAATGCTGAAGGGGATTTTTTAGGTTAGAGAAATAGGTCGGGCTTGGAAAAATCATTTTCCCTGGTCTTCCCGAGCCAGCGGGCCACTGACGCTTCTTGAACGCCTTGGTTTGAGCCTTTTTCCGACTTTTCGCCTCGAGCTAGTGGTCCACTCTTTAAAGTGGTCCACTGGCTCCTCTTGAACCCCTTGTTTCCGGCCTCTTTCCGAACTTTCACACCGAGCTAGTGGTCCACTCTCCAGAGTGGACCACTGGCTACCCTTGATTCCCTTGGTTTTGGCCATTTTCCGTCCTTTCGCCTCGAGCTAGTGGTCCACTCTTTAAAGTGGTCCACTGGCTTCCCTTGATTCCCTTGGTTCTGGCCTCTTTTCGTCCTTTCGCCCTGAGCTAGTGGTCCACTCGACGGAGTGGACCACTGGCTACCCTTGATTCCCTTGCTTTTGGCCATTTTCCGCCCTTTCACCCTGAGCTAGTGGTCCACTCTCTAAAGTGGACCACTAGCTACCCTTGAATCCCTGGTTTTCGGCCTCTTCTCGTCCTTTCGCCCCGAGCTAGTGGTCCACTCGACGGAGTGGACCACTGGCTCGTAGGAAAGGCGGGGCTTTTCAGACTATACAAAAAGCCCTCTTTCAATAAGCTATTGAAAGAGGGAGTAAACTTGATTAATTTGCTCGGCTGTGGCGGCCAATCCAAAATGGCAGGTAAACTAGGAGGCCTAGCGCTGCGACGGCTAGCCAAATCAAGAGGCAGAGGCCTAAGTGAGACCAGTTACTCTGAGCTAGAACAGCAACCAAGAGGCTGTAAACTAGCAACTGTAGGCCTAGAATCATAGCCAGTACTGGCCGCAAGGCAGGTACTAGGGACTGCTGACCAACCGGATAGAGGCGCTCTAGGGGATGGCGCAGAGGCTCTAGGGCTAGGGGCATGAGCTGGACTAGGGTCAATACTGTGCTCAGCGCTCCGGCTGCTGCCCAGAGCCAGACTTGTTGACTGCTGACAATGACGAGGCTGAAGAAAATCAGCACCCGCAGCCAGATACCGGAATAGGCAGTATTGCGTACTAGATGGCGCAGGTAGAGGTAGGCGTAGCGGTTGCCCAGTCGGCCAGACAGGCTCTTGAGGAGGCCATCCAGATAAGCTCGCCGCTTAATGGGCGGAATCTGTTGGGGCACTTCTGCAAAGAGGGCCAACCAACGGTAGAGGCTGGCGCGACGGGCCTGCTCTTGGGCCACCAGGGCTTCAAACTCAATCCAATGTTGAGACACTTTCTGGCAAGCCCACCAGATGTAGGCAGCGCCCAGTAGGAGGACCATGGCCAAGAGGCCCAATGCCAGGTTAGCAGGCAGCCACAAGCTCCCGGCTCCCAGTCCTGCCAAAGCCAGGGCTAACGCAGGACCAGACAGGCCTTTTGGTAACAAGCCGCTATAAAAGCCCAGATAGCCAGCCCAGGCCACTAAGAACTTGGCGCCCACCACATAGACAATCAGGCAAAGGGCCTGGCTCAAAGACCAGCCAAGGGCCAAGCTAATCAGGGGCGCTAAGAGCAAGGTCACAACCGCCAAGACTAGGCTGGGAGCAAGGGCACCCAACCAGACGCCCCATTTCCAGACAGCATGCCATTGATAACCCCGGGCGAAGAGATAACTCTTGTCAGGCTCGTAGGTTAGGAGCAAGGGCCGACCCCAAGCCAGGCCTGCCCACCAGACTAGCAAGCAAACCGCCGTCATCATGAGACCCAAACCTTGGGGCGGCTGGCTTTGCAGGGAGACCAGTAATTGTTGGTAATAGATACTGAAGAAACCGAAGACCACCAAAAGAATGAGGGCCATGTGGTCGTTGAGAATGAGCCGGCTGTAGCGACTCATGGTCTTGGCAAAGTCGCGCAAGCGCCCCTGCCAGAGACTGTTCAAATCCTTCATGCCGTCACCTCGCGACTGGCCATTTGGATATAGAGTTGATCCAGACTAGCACCGGGCGCTTCTAAGGCTTCTTGCAAGTCCGCTAGGGTGCCCTGAGCATAGAGGCGGCCAGCCTGCATCATGAGGTAGGAATCCGCTAGGTTTTCCACCAAGCCTAGGACGTGAGTCGTCAAGAGGATGGCGCAGCCGGCTTGGGCGCGGGCCTGGAGAATGTCCTTGAATTGCTGAATGGCCAAGGGATCCAAGCCCAAGAAAGGCTCGTCAATAATCAGGAATTTGGCATCGGAGACCAAGGCGCAGACAATCATGACCTTTTGCTTCATGCCCTTAGAAAAGTGGGTTGGGAACCAATCCAACTGCTTGTCCAAACGGAAGAGCTTGAGCAGGGGTTGGGCCCGTTCCATCACAACCGCCGGGTCCAGGCCGTAGCCCAGGGCCGTCAGTTCTAGGTGCTCGCGCAAGGTCAGGGCCTCATAGAGAATGGGTGTCTCAGGCACATAGGCTAGCTGGCTGGCGAAGGCCTGATGGTTTTCCTGCAGGCTGAGGCCATCCAGGGTGACCGTCCCGGCCTGGGGCTTGAGCAGCCCCAAGATGGTCTTGAGCAGGGTGGATTTGCCCGCCCCATTGAGACCAATCAGGGCTACAATTTGGCCCCACTCAATCTGGAAGTTAATGTCTTGGATGACCGGCACCTGGCGGTAACCACTGGCCAATCCGGCTACAGAAATTGTCATAGTGTCTCTTCTCCTTCAGCTAGAATCACTTGCCAGGCAGCCAGGGCTAGGCTGGTCTTGGCCTGTTGGGGCAGGAAAACTTCCTGACCCTGAGCCCCCAGGACATAGACCTGGTTCTTATCGGAGTTGAAGCCGATGGCCGGGTTGGACACATCATTGGCGATGAGCCAGTCGGCCCCTTTCTTGCTTAACTTAGCTCGGGCATGTTCTAGCAAATTCTGGGTTTCCGCCGCGAAGCCAATCAGGACTTGCTGGCGCTTGGTTTGGCCTAATTGGGCCAAAATATCTGGGTTTTCGACTAGGTCTAGTTGCCAGTCCGTCTGACCGGCCACTTTCTTAATCTTCTGATCATGAGGATGCTTGACCCGATAGTCGCTGACGGCTGCAGCCATGACGACATAGTCCATTTGGTCATAATGAGAGGTCATGGCCTGGGCCAATTCTTGGGCGGAGGTTACCTCTTGGACTTGGACGCCTTCTGGTGGCAGGAGGCTGTGCGTGGTGGAGACTAGGGTGACGGTCGCCCCCAACCAGTCAGCCGCCTGGGCCATGGCATAGCCCATTTTGCCAGACGAATCATTGCTGATGTAACGGACTGGGTCAATGCGCTCGCGAGTACCCCCGGCCGAGACAATGACCTGCTTGCCGGCTAAACTTTGAGGCAAATGGGTCCGGGCATAGAGGCGCTCGACTTGGGCCACGATGCGATGGAGTTCAGGCAGGCGGCCTTTGCCTTCATAGCCTTCTGCAAGGAAACCTGTGTCAGGCTCCATAATGGTCAGGCCATCTGCTCGCAGCTGGGCTAGGTTGCGCTGGGTCGCGGGGTTCTCGTACATGTGGACATTCATGGCTGGCACCACCAGAATAGGGGCCGTCACTGCCAAGAAGGTGGTAGTCACCACATCATCTGCCAGGCCATGCGCCATTTTAGCCAGGCCATTGGCTGTGGCTGGCACCACTAGGGCTAGGTCGCACCAGTCGGCCATGGCCACATGTTGGACTTGGCTAGGCTCCCGCTCGTCAAAAGTATGGGTGAGGACCGGACGTTTGGTCAGGACCTGCAAGGTCAGCGGCGTCACAAATTCCTGGGCCGACTGAGTCATAGCCACCTGAACTTGGGCGCCCTTTTTGATTAGCTGGCGTACCAGCTCTGGCACCTTATAGGCCGCGATGCCCCCCATGACAAAGACACCGATTTTTACATTTTCTAACACGCGGAGCCACCTCCAATCATTTTCCTTCTTATTTTAGCATATTCCAGCAAAAAAAGAGAGGCCCAGACCTCTCCTCCTTAAACGCGACTGGCCATAGGCGTCAATCTCCTCAAACGCGACTGGACAGGGTGGCCAGATAGACGTCAATCTCCTCCTGGCTGATATGGCCGATGCCGCCCAGGTTATACCAAATAGGATTGAGGAAGCCCACATCCTTGAAGGTGCCGGCCATGGTCGTGCCCCGAACGGGGTCGCCAAAGACCTGCTCCAGGTCTTCCGTTGACGCGGCTGAAGTCGTGAAAATGTAGGTCTTGCGTACCTGGCGGCTGGCTAGGAGACGCTGATTTTCAGTCTCAAAGGCCGACTTAGGCAGCAGCACCTTATCCAGGAAGCCCCGCATAATGGCGGGCATGTCATACCACCAAATAGGATAGATGAAGATAATTTGCTCTGTCTGGTCCAATATTTGGACATAGCGCCCTACCTGGGGATCGGTCGTCTTGCCTTCCCCATAGACGGCTAAGTCCGCGGCCGACAGAACCGGATTGAACTGGTCAGCATAGAGGTCGAGTACGGTCACCGGGTGGCTCTTGGCTTCTAGGCTGGCGACTAGGCGCTCCAAAATAGCATGGTTGAGACTGCCCTCATAGGGGTGGGCGTAAACAATGGTCGTTTGCATGGTCATCTTAGCACGTCCTTTCTCTGAGTTTGGTAGGGTTTTCCATATTGTAACATATTTTGGGGCTGATATTAAGTGAGGTGGCTAGTAGGGGGTGCGGAGGCCGGAGGAGCTAGTGGTCCACTCGACAGAGTGGGCCACTGGCTCGTGGCTCTTGCACCCTTTTAGTCGTTTTTGGTCACTTACCAGCCTAGCTAGTGGTCCACTTGGCGGAGTGGGCCACTGGCTCACGGCTTTTGCGCCCTTTTAGTCGTTTTTGGTCACTTAACAAGCTAGCTAGTGGTCCACTCGACCGAGTGGGCCACTGGCTAGCGGTTTGGGCTCTGTTTTAGTAGATTTTGGGAGCTAGCTTCTTAGCCTTGCTGCCACCCCCCTATTTATCTATTACATAGATAAATAGGGTGTGAGACTTCCAAATTACGTGTCCAAAAGAGCACAATTTACACAAAAAAGACGAGGACAAGTCCTCGTCTCAAAATTTATTAGCGTTCAAGGTCTACACGTTGGCTGACATAGTACATGATGACGGAGCCTAGTGTCAACATAACAAATTCACTGATGAAGAGTGATAGATAGGTTGCCCAGAAGCCAGCTTCTGCTGCGCCTAAGACCAGTAGCTCTAAGGCAATGACAAACATTGATAGGGAGAAGACCAGGGTCAAGACAGCGTAACGTACAATAGTTTGGGTCTTAGCGGATGTCCCTTTGGCAAGGGCAGCGACGACCAAGTCCCCAATCCAGCGTGCTAGCCAGAGGAAGAGTAAGGTCTGTAAGGTCCCTACGACCATGTCAACAG
>ERZ773008.144-NODE-144-length-49005-cov-21.520674_pt1 | contig 49005 bp, 63 predicted proteins | sample MGYA00580664_ERZ773008 | MGnify/ENA primary metagenome ERZ773008 (study PRJEB29015, sample SAMEA2738016) | human oral metagenome | biome: human oral; feature: human-associated habitat; material: dental | place: China | collected 2048 ...
ATTAATAGAAAAAGAAAATGAAAAAATTATCTATACAATGTTATTTTTTACTTTCCTATATGGAATAGTCCATTCTTTTGGACCTGGACACGGTAAAACTTTGGTTTTGACATATTCAGTAAAAGAAAAATTAAATTTTCCTAAATTGCTTTTAATATCCTTTTTAATAGCGTATTTACAAGGAGTATCGGCTTATATATTGGTAAAGTTTATTATAAACTTATCAGATAAAGCCTCTATGATGCTATTCTATGATTTAGATAATAGAACAAGATTGATTGCTTCTATTTTGATTATTTTAATTGGTCTATATAATATTTATTCAGTTTTGAGAAATAAATGTTGTGAACACCATCATGAAACAAAAGTAAAAAATATTTTAGGTTTTTCTATTGTTTTAGGACTTTGTCCTTGCCCTGGTGTAATGACTGTGCTTTTGTTCTTAGAAAGTTTTGGACTTAGTGAAAATTTATTTTTATTTACTCTATCTATGTCAACAGGAATATTTTTAGTGATATTATTCTTTGGAATTTTGGCTAATATTTTTAAAAAGACTTTGGTTGAAGAGAAAAATTTTAAATTACATAAAATTTTAGCATTGGTTGGAGCTAGTCTTATGATTTTATTTGGTATATTTCAAATATTGATTTTAGGAGAATAAAATGAAAAAATCTGTATTAGAAATTTTTTGTTTATTAACTTTTATATTTATTTCACAATTTTCTTTTAGCAATAATTTTAATAATAATAAAGGAGATGGTAGAAAAATGAAAAAACTATTTTTATGTTCATATTTTGCAGGAGTAAAAGATACATTTAAGGATTTTATGAATGATGATACCAAAGGGAAAAAAGTATTATTTATTCCCACTGCTAATATAGATGAGGAAACTAAATTTTTAGTTGATGAAGCAAAAGAAGTATTTAAAAATTTAGGAATGGAAGTAGAAGATTTAGAAATTTCAAAACTAGATGAAAAAACTATCAAAAATAAGATAGAAAAAGCTAATTATTTGTATGTTGGTGGAGGAAATACATTCTATTTACTACAAGAATTAAAAAGAAAAAATTTAATTGATTTTATAAAAAATAGAGTTAATTCAGGAATGGTATATATTGGAGAATCAGCAGGAGCAATAATCACTTCCAAAGATATAGAATATAATGATTTAATGGATGATAAAACTATTGCAAAAGATTTAAAAGAATATTCAGGATTAAATTTTGTTGATTTCTATATAGTTCCTCACTTAAATGAATTTCCTTTTGAAGAAAGTTCAAAGCAAACAGTTGAAAAATATAAGGATAAATTGAATATTATTGCAATAAATAATAGTCAAGCTATTATTGTAAAAGATGAAAAATTTGAAATTAAATAAGCAATGTCTTATTGACAAACTTAAATTTCTATGATAATATAAATAGGATTAACGCATAATAAAGGTGTTCAGCAACCTTATATTAGCGAATACATATGGAGGTGTTAATATGTACGCAGTAATTAAAACTGGTGGAAAACAGTATAAAGTTACAGAAGGTGATGTATTAAAAGTAGAAAAATTAAATGCTGAAGTTAATACAACTGTTGAATTAACAGATGTTCTTTTAGTAGCTGGTGGAGACAACGCAGTTAAAGTTGGAAAACCATTAGTAGAAGGAGCAAGAGTAGTTGTGGAAGTTTTATCTCAAGGTAAAGGTCCAAAAGTAATTAACTTCAAATACAAGCCTAAAAAAGCTAGTCACAGAAAAAGAGGACATAGACAACTTTTTACTGAAATAAAAGTAACTTCAATAATAGCATAGTTATGATTAAGGTAGAAATTTTTAGAAAAAATGGTAGTATAGTAGGATATAAAGCAAATGGACATTCTGGATATTCAGAACAAGGTAGTGATATCATCTGTTCTGCTATCTCAACATCATTACAAATGACTTTGGCAGGAATTCAAGAAGTGTTAAAGTTAGAACCTAAATTTAAAATAAATGATGGTTCTCTTGATGTTGATTTAAGAAATATTAGCCAAAATAAATTTACAGAAATAAATATACTCACAGAAACTATGGTTTTATTTTTAAAGGAATTGACTAAGCAATATCCTAAATACGTTAGACTTGTAGAAAAGGAGGAAAAGTAAATGCAATTTTTATTTAATATACAATTATTTGCACATAAAAAAGGGCAAGGTTCTGTTAAAAACGGAAGAGACTCTAATCCTAAATATCTTGGAGTTAAAAAATATGATGGAGAAGTTGTAAAAGCTGGTAACATCATAGTTAGACAAAGAGGAACTAAATTTCATGCAGGAAATAATATGGGAATTGGTAAAGATCACACTCTTTTTGCCTTAATTGACGGATATGTAAAATTTGAAAGATTAGGAAAAGATAGAAAACAAATTTCTATATATTCAGAAAAATAATAATTAAAAATAAAAAATCCTATTAGTTTAGGATTTTTTTATATAATTTTTTATAATTGTTTGTCAAAAACTTTCAATATAAATACTAAGATTTCTTAAATTCACTATTATTCAGTTGTTGTCAGAAGTACTCTCAAATAAATTTTTGTTTGACAATGCTTCTGACAATACTATTATATTCAACTTTTTTTAATTAATCAATATTTTTTTCTAATGCTTTTTCTAATTTTCCAATAACTTCAAAGTTTTTGCTGTTATCATAATGTGCATAAATATTTGCTGTTGTTGAAATATTAGAATGACCTAACCAATATTGTATTTTTTTTAAATCAACTCCTTCTGAATACATTAGTGTTGCACAAGTATGTCGTAATTCATGTACACTTAAATGCTCTAATCCTATTTTTTTTAAAATTTTATCTAATTCATAATTTAATTTAAACTTTCTTAAAATTTTTCCTTCTCTATCAATACATAAGTATCCTTCAGCATTAAAATTCAATTTTTTATCTATACCATAAGTATTTCCGAAAAAAGTTTTATCTTCTTTTATCCTATTTATTCTTTCGGCTAAAAAATCTGTAAGTATAGGAATTAAAGGAAATTTCCTATTTGCTAATGGAGATTTCATTTCTCTATTAACAACATATATTTTATTTTCACTATCCCAGATAAGAGATTGTTCCAAGTATAGACTTTTTTCCTCAAAATTTATATTGTCTATTGTTATTCCTAAAAGTTCACTTTTTCTAAGCCCTAAAAATATTAGTAAGTAAAATTCTAATTTATATTCACTATTTTCTAAAGCTTCTAAAAATATTTTAGCTTTTTCTTTTGAAAGTGCTTTTCTTTTAGCTTTTTTTACTTTTATTGGTTCAGTTTTATATATTAAATTGTATTCCACTAATTCCCTTTGAATTGCAACTTTATAAAGAGTTCCCAACACAACTCTTATCTTAGCAACTGTAGAAGGTGCTAATTTTTCTATTATAAAAAGGTATTCTAAATAATGTTCTATATCCTTTTTAGTTAACTCAGCAAAACTTATCAATTTAAAAGGAGCATAATTTTTCATTTTTTTTACTTCATTTTTATATCCATTTTTGGTTACAATACTCAAAGATGGATTTTTAAGTAAATAGATATTCAAAGCCCATTCAAAAAATTCATATACAGATAAATTCATAATCTCTGTATTTCTTATAATATTTTTTCTAGCTTTCCTTTTGAGATATTTTTCCTTCATTTTTTTTATATTATTTGGATCAAAATTTACTCTTGCTTCCATTAATATAGTATTTGCTTCTTTTTCCTCTTTCTTTCCATTAACTTTAATACCAGTTGAGAATGGAAATTGTTCTTGCTTTTTTTCCTCATTTTGCCAATATATTATAACATAATAAACATTATTTCTAATTCGTAAAGTTCCAGATAGCATAGAAACCTCCTATTCCTTTATCCTTTCTTTACTCTTTCTATTTATATATTCTATCACATTTTCTTTTTTTATTTTATATATTCTTCCAATTTTAATTGATTTTAATTCACCAGATTGTAATATATGATACATACTGTTCATACCAATTCGTAATATTTCTCTAGCTTCTTTTACTGTTAATACATCAGGATATTTATTAAGCATTGTTTTTTCCTCCAGTATTTACATAACAAAATTTGAATCATCATTTTCTAAAATTTCAGGAATCATTATTGAACTTGTAACTCCTGTTCTATTTTTAGCAGTTATTAATAGATTTTTCTTTCTTAAATTGAAATCTTTAAATATACTCATTGCTCCTCCTTATACATTACTTAATTTATCATTAATCTTAACTCTTGTAATTTCTTTTTCATTTTTTCAATTTCAGTTGTTATAGTTTCAACTCTTTTTTCTTCTTCTTCTATTTTATTTTCTAAAATTTCAGCTTTTTTTAATAGTTCTTCTTTTTTATTCATTTCAATCACCTTTCTTAATCCTAACTCTAACAATTCCCTTATCTCGTAAGATATCAAGATTATCAATTATAAACTCCTTAGATAATTTATAGTTAAATTTATTACTAATAGTTAAAAATCCTTTATTGTTAATAACCTCAGAAACAATATATTGGGTTTTATAGACATCTCCATTTAAAACAGATAAAAGAAATTTATCTTTATCAAATAAATAGTTATCAAACTCTAATATCATCATAATCTCCTAGAATTTAAATTTAATTCCTATTTCAACTTTATCAATATAATCACTTGTATTTAAAGATTTCTTTATTTGATAACTTGTGTTGAAACCTATAAAATCATTATAAGTTAGGGTAACTCCTAATTCTCCTATAACATTGTCTTTTGAATCTTCTTTTTTATCAAAAAATTTATACTTTTTCTTTTCCAAAAATTCTCTGTTATAACCTGTTTTAAGAGAAGCTTTAATACTAATATCATCTATAATAAAATCTTTATTTCCTTCTAATCCGAGAGTTGAATTAATACTGCTATTATTAATTTTTGTTTTTTTATTATTTTTCCTATTTTCAGTATTGTATCTTTGAATAGTAGTATCAATAAAAAATGATGGTTCCAGGTAATCAAAATATCCTATATATTTATCAAGAATATTTTTTCTGTACTTACCAAAAATTCCATAATATAACTCTTTTTCTTTTTCTTCATTCTTTTTTATTTCACTTTTACCTAAAAATCCAATAAAATTAAACTCTGAGGTAGTGTATTTTAAGTTATAAAAAAGTTGACCAGAATAATCTCTTTCTTTAAAATCATTCAATCTTCCATTTCCAAAATTTAATTTAAAACCTGCTCTACTCTTATTATCATGTGAATTAGAAATACCTAATAAAATTGAGAAAACATTTGGATTATATCTTTCAAATTTAAATTTTGTGTAATCAAGAATTATAATTTTTTCAATTTCTTTATTATCATTTTCAAGAGTACCAACTAATTGCTTATTTAAAGAATCAATATAGGAATATTTATAATCTAAAAAATTTAGATCTTCTATTCTTTTATTTGTTGAGTATCTAATATAGTTACCACTAGCTCCTATACCAGAATATCCAACCATAAGGTCTCCACTATAAGACTGAGATAAATCTATATCTGCAAAGACTAAATTACTAAGTAGTAAACCACTAATAAATAATAATTTTTTCAATTTTCACTCCTCCTCTAAAAAGTTATAATGGGCCTAACTTTATATAAAATATCTTTTTCTTCAAATTTCCCTAAATATCTACTATCAAGAGAGTATGGATGCTCACCTAATAAAAAATATTCACCATTTTTTAATGTTATTTTAGATATTTTAGGAAGATTTCTTCCTTTGCTATCTTTACTGAGAACTTTTGCTATTATTTCAGTATTATTTTTTATTAAACTTCCTTCTATTACTTCAAATGAATCTCCATTAATCCCTTTTATTTTTTTTAACATTGTTTTTGCTGATAATTCATCAGTTCCCATATAACCTCTTGAATATATAAATTCTTTATATTCCTCAGGAACTTTAACAATTACATAATCATCAATTTTATAATCATAACTATCAATTTTTTGATAAATACCTATTGGTAATGATTGAGAAATATTTAAAATATAATTATTTATTCTAAATATAAATACAGTACCTAGAACAATAAAAATAAAAACCCATATAGCTATAATTAGTTTTCTAAATTTTCTTTTAGATTTTTGAAGCTTTTCCATCTCTTATAGAATTCATCCTCCCAATTTTCATTCTTTGTTTCTAAAGCAGTTAATTCTTTTTCAATTTCAACTGCTTTTATTTGATCTTGAGGAGAATTAGCACCTATAAAAGCTAATTCAAATTCACTAAGATTAGGAGTAAAGTCTAAATTTCCTTCTTTAGATACAGCATAATAATCTCTTTTATTTTCTAAATTGGTTATTATTTCAATTTGTTTATTATTTAATCCAAAAGATTTATATGTGTTATAGAATGTTTCATTGGTTGCTCTAATATTAGGTAAATAAATAATTGTTTGACAAGAGCTTAATAAAGCATCCTTTATATCAGAATTAGAAACATCACTTAATTGTTGTGTTGCAAATAAAATAGCTACATTTTTCTTTCTTAAAGTAACTTCCCATTCTTCAATTTTACTTGCAAAAGCTTTATTTTTTATAAGTCTTCCAAACTCATCAATTATTAATAGAGTTGGTTTTCCTTCTGAATACATTTCAACTTCAAGTTTATGGAATATATATTTTAAAATTGGAATATACACTTTGCTATTTTCCATAAGTTTTTCAACTTCAAAAGATTGCCAGCTATACTCATTAGTAAAGGAATCATAGTTTGAATCAAAGTATCTACCATATGCCCCATCTTTTGTGTATTGATGTATTGCTAATCTTAAATCTTCTGACTGAACTTGAACTTCAAATTGAGTAATAGTTCTTAAATCTTTAGGTAAATCTCCAACAGATTTTAATGCTTTATGTATTTCAGATTTATGTTCAGGAGTTAAAGTAATATTTTCTTGTTCAAAAATTTCACATAACCAAGAATATGCAAAAGTTCTTTCTAACTCATCATTTACATTTGCAAGAGGTTGAAATCCAAGTTGATCAGTTCCTAAATCATAAAATTTTCCTTTAATTGCAGTAGTTAAAACTCTTGATGAGCCACCTTTATCAAAGATAAAAACTTGAGAATCTTTATATTTTTTAAATTGAGAGGCAATAAGATTTAAAAGAACAGATTTACCTCCTCCTGTTTCTCCAAATACAGCAGCATGACCAGTATCTCCAACATGTAGATTAAAATATACAACATCACTTCCTTTACAGCTATTAGCATAAAGTAAAGGACAAGAATTTAAATGATTATTCCATTGATTCCCAGAATATATAGAATAAAATTGCATTATATCAGTAGCAACCAAAGTTGGTAAAGGATGCTGTCTTCTATTATGTACAAAGTCAGCTGGCATACTACCCATAAAAGCTTCTAAAATATTTACACTTTCAACAACAGCTGTAAAACCTCTATTTTGAATTATTGATACAACTTCTTCTATTTTTTTATTTAAATTTTGAGGAGATTTATCTTTTAAAATTACAGAAAAAGTATATTCACCTATGTTAGTTGTTTCTTCTTGTAATGCTGTTAAAAAATCATCTCCTTCTTGCTTTTTATTTTCTGCTTCTTGGTTTACTTCAACTTCCATTTTTTGTTTAATTTTGAAGGCTATTAAAAGGTTATCAAGTCCTTTAATTCTTTTACCGGCCCATTTCCCAGTTTTTCTTTCTACTAATTTTTGTCCATCAGCTGAAGAATATATTGTAAATCTAGTTGCACATCTAAATTCAAAGTTTAATTGATTTATCTTATCAAACATAGCTGGAAAAGTATCATTTGGAAAAGATAGTATAGAAACAATCCCAATATATTCATCACCAATTTTGGGAGGATATCCATTCATTATAGGAGTATCAGACAAATAAGCATCTAACATTACTTCTTTTCTGGCAGGAGTAACATTTTGCTTATCATTTTGAGAAAAACAAGAATGTAAATAAGTTAAAGTTTCTTCATCATTTAATTCTTTAATTTCTCTAAAAACATTTTTAATTAAATTTATATAATTTCTAACTTCAGTTTCAAATTCTTCAACCAGTTTATTTTTATAATTTTCATATTCTTCATTTTTGCCTTCAAATAATTTATCTTTAAGTCCAGTTATTAGGTCAGCTGGAGGAAGCCAAGATAAAGTTAGATAAAACTCACTTTCATAAAATTCGCCACTGTTATATTTATTAGCTCTTATATCATCCATTTTTTGTAGTATTTTTTCTTTAAATTGAGATTTTATATAAGGAGTAGAACGTTTTCTACGAGATTCAACATTTAGTTGCCAAGTACCATTATTCCCAGTACTTCTACCAAAAGCATTATTTAATTTTGCTCTATCAAAAACCAAATCAACTTGTTCTAAGCTTTTTAAATCTTTACCTCTAAATTTAAAGCATTTTAAATAACTTCCATTTTTATTATATATAATTCCATTACCAAGTAGGAATCCCCATGGTAAATAGTTACTGACAGAATCTTTATCGTTGTAATTATACTCTACTTCATTTTTTATAAAAAGCATTAACGCAAAGCAACATAGTCCAAAAAATATAATTGTATTCATTTATTCCCACCCTATTAAAAATTAATAATTTATATATTTTTTAAAAGTCATTTTAGAAATTATTTCCACAATTTTTGGATCAAACTTTGGATTAACCTTTATTAAAATAACTAATGATATATAAATAATAAAGAAAATAATAAAAATAGGAATACTTTTTAAAACAATTGCACTTAAAACCATAACTCCTCCCATCAAAACTGCCAAATTATAAGGTAGTCCCCAAAAGGTTAATTCTTTTACAAGGAATTTAGGAACTGGAATTTTATAATTATCATTCATAGATACCCTCCTAATATAATCATAATCGGACAGATTGGCTGTTTAAAATATTCAGCCAGATTGTCTGTTTATAAAATTGTTTCACTGTTTTTATATTTAAAATCTAAAATATATTTACCATCTCTATAATCTTTAACTTCTGCAATGCTATCTAGCTTTCTAACATTATTAATAAGTGTCATTGTTAAAACAACATCAATAGTTCTTGATATTAATTGAGACATAGGTCTATCATATTCATATAAAATATATGTCTCTACTTTTTCTAAACCACCATAACAATCATTAGCATGTACTGAAGTAGCTCCTCCTTGATGTCCACTATTATAAGCATTTATAAGGTCAAATGCTTCAGAACCACGAAGTTCACCAAATATAATTCTATCTGGATTAAATCTCATAGCACTTTTTATTGCATCTTTTGCTGTGAAAATTCCAGGAAATATTTTTACAAAAACAGAATTTTTATTTTCACTTTGTAATTCTCCAACTTCCTCAATAATATAATGTCTTTCTTTATCATTAAATTCCTTCATTGCTTTTAGAATAGCATTAATGAAAGTCGTTTTTCCTGAGTTAGTTCCTCCAACAATTAACATATTTTTTTTATCTCTTACATAATTTTCAATTAATTTCTTTTCTTTTTCAGAAAAAGCCCCTTGTTTAACATAATCAGCCAAGCTTAAAATTCTAATAGACTTTTTTCTAATTGCACAAGATGGATTAGGAACAACAGGCTCAACTAAACCTTCAAAACGGCTTTCAGTTATTGGAAGGATAGTAGAAATTCTTGGATTTCTACTATTAATAACCTGCCCTTCTAAGGAAGCTAAAATATTTATTAAATGTCGAGTTTTTTCAGCCTCTGCAATTTTATCTGTAAAAATATTTCCTTGTCCTTGCTTATATATAAAAATATCTCGGCTGGGATTAATGTCAATTTCAGTAATTGTGTCGTCAAAAAGGTATTCCCATATACCTAATTCTTTTAAAGTTAATTCAAGAGTTCTTTTAGCCTCTTCTAATTTATAATTAGTTTGGCTGCTCATTAATATCCTCTTCTTTCGTTTTTATTTTTTCTTTCTTTTTAAGCTTCTCATTCTCTATTTTTAGTAAAATTTTTTCACCAGCTTTTATATATTTTAATTTTATATCCTCATCAAGTTTAGTTATTGTTATTAGAAAACCTACTAACAAAGAGTGATTATCTTTTAAAAAAATATTAAGTGAATCTTCTTCAAGAGTTAAAACATCAGTAATCATTTTTAAAAATTCTCTCTTAGTTTTTCTTTCTTCACTTTTTTCAGCAGCTTTAATTTCTCCTTTAATTTTTTTAGCTCTTTCTAAGTAAGTTCTCTTTATTCTTTCTTGTTTTTCTAATAAACTTTCTTTTTTCATTATTTCTCCTAAATAATCAGCCAGTCTGTCCGATTATGTAAATATCTTTTAAAATATAACCAGCCAAGTTGTCCGATTATAAAAAATAATATATCTGTTTATTGTCCACTAATTTTTGTTCTAAGATAATCAACCAAATTGTCTGTTTATATAATTTTTTATTAAGACATGTTCAGCCAATCTGTCTGATTATATTTTATCTTTCATTACTAAAACTTATTTCTGTTTCATTCATCTTTTCAAGTAAGGCATTATTCATTTTTCTAACTTCTTTTGTATACTTGGATAAGTTTTCTTCTTTTTCTTTAATTTCTTTTTGATATAATTCATCAAAATATTTTTTAGCGAAATTACTTCTATTTGTTGCAATTTCTTCATATAAATCATCAGTAGCTTCTTTTAATGCAGTATTAAATATCTCTAACTTTTCTGTAAATTCCTCTTCTTTTTTTTCAATAACTTTTAACTTATTTAATTTTTCTATATCAATTTCATTTTTCTTAGAGAATTCTTCATTTATATCAGACTTTTCTAATCCAGGTAATTTTTTTGAATCATATCTTTTATCTTTATAGTAAAATAATTTTTTACCCTTTATTGGATTCTGACCTGTAACCATTAAAATAATATCTTCATATGGAAGTGTTCTTACTTCTCCAGGAGTCATTAATTTTCTAGGAACATATGACCAACTGTATGTTGGAACTAATTGAAAACCTCTTTTAGATTCATTTCTAACTTTTTCAGTATAGGTATCAAACATATCAGATAACATTTTAGGAGTTTTATCATCATTAGGGGTTAGAAATATCTGTATTGAACAGTTATCAATAATATAGTTGTTCTCTCCATATATCTTTTTAAATTGATTTAAAGATTGGGCAATTATAAAAAATTTAATGTTATATCCAGCAGCATAAGCCATAGATTGTTCTATAATATCTAATTTTCCTAAAGCTGTAGCTTCATCTATCATTAATAAAAGCCTATTTTTTTCAGGTACAACTTTTGGGAAAAAGTAATTAATAAATTTACTAAAACCAGTAGAAAAAGGTTTTAACAGTTTCTGAATAAAATTAAGCTTTTTAGGAGCTTTAGTGTTAAATGACATTCTATCAGTTAATTCAAATACTACTTGAGTAAATATTAATCTTAATAAACTTTTTGTTCTGTATAAATTCTTAGGAGGAGTTACAAGGTACAAAGTACATTTTTCTTCCATTAATTGCTTTATAGTAAAATCAGATTTTCTAATATGTTGAGCTATTATAGGATCTAGGAAAATCTTTAATTTTTGTGTAGCAGTAGATAAAATACTTCCTCTTTCTCTATCAGGAGTTTTAAAGAAAGCCATAAATTCTCTTGCTACTAATGGATGCAATCTTCCTTCTAAATCTCTATCAGTCCCTTCATAGTTATATATCTTTTTAAAAAGTTTTTTATCTTTAAAATGTTTTAAATGGTCAAAACAAGCATATCCTTTAGATGGATAAATCATTTCACCTTTTGAATTTAACTTTATATCTTGTTTAGTGTCACCATTTCTTAATGCCACACCAACTTCATTTTCCTCCATTTCACGAGGAACACCTAATATATCAGCAATTTGATCTACTAATGAAATATTAGGAGGAGTTAGGAACTCCACAACATCAACTAATGAAGCTTTAGGGTTAGAGTATCTAACATGTAATATAATCCCATTAATTAAATTTATAGCTGATGTTATCCAGTGATCTGATTCCCCTTTACCATCAACATCTATTAATGTTTGTGAAATAACAGCAACATCTTCAAGTTCTTTTCCAGTTCCAATTGCTATAAAATCTAATGAATTAAATTGACAACTAATTCCATCAGTATCAAGAGGAGCAAAACAAAAAACCTTTTGTCCAAGAATGTGTTTTCTATATCCAGAAGTAAGCCCCCAAAGTTCTCCTTTAATATCATTAATAATGATTGAATTATCCCAATCATATGCTGTTGGAGTAGCAGAATTGATACCTTTTCCCATACGAGTTGGAGCTCCCATAAAAGCATGTCTATCAGAGTGGTCTCTCATTATTTTTGAAGTATATGGATTACAACCTAATACAAGTCCATGAGGTCTATCAAAATCTAATTTTTTTATTTCAGCCCTATCAGCCCATTTAGCTGTTCCATGTACAGTAGAAGCATTTTTCTTACTTAATACTATTGCCATAATAAGTAATCCGATAAGAGATGTCATATAAACAACTTCATTAACATGCTTTATTACCTTAGGAACTTCATTTTTATATTTATATTTCCAAACTATATAAGAGAAGGGAGAATAAATTTTATAATTTTTAATTTTTATTCCACCAAGAATAGGGTTATAATACACTTTATATGCAAAATATTGAGTTGCAAACCAACATTGAAGAAAAGCAAAGAGAAAAAGAAATTTTAAAAACTTAATAAGAAATTTCTTATTTTCTTTTTTATTATTAGTTTTATTCAATTAAAAACCTCCTAGTGAGAACTTCCTCCATTATTGGTATTATTGTTATTACTTCCACCAGGATTGGCAGCATTATTTAATTGATTAGCTATATTCTTGGTAGAGTTAGCAGCTTTTAAAGTTTTATATGTAGCTAATAACCCAATAGCAGAGCCCACCATCCCAACTGCTGTACCAACTGTACGACTAACAAAGTTACCAGCAGGTCCGGTAATATCTCTTCCAGAAGTAGCAGCACCTCCACTCATCATTGCACTGGCAAAAGCAGGGGCTCTACTGACAAAGATTTTTAATGTGTAAAGAATAGCTTCATATTTTATTAAAAGCCACATAGCATCTAAAGTGTAAAAACTAAAAGGTCCAGTATTTGGAATAAGTCTTCTTCCAACTTGAACAAAGAAATACATAAACATAAGTCTAGTTATTTGTGAAGCAGCAACAGCTATAACTTTAGTTCCAACTCCTTCAGTTTTTTTCCAGGCCATAAATGGAATTAGGATAATAGAGAAACCTGTTAAAACATAAAATTCTAATTCTGCCATAAATAATTCAACCACTATTAAAACAGCTACAATTAATCCTAGTGCAGTTACTATAGCCCAAACAACATTATAAATATGTATATCTTCTATTGTATTGACTAATGGTGTAGCAAAAAATAGCCAAAATCCTTCTGGTGTTACATCTATATGATCTGATGCTGCTGCATATCGAGCAATTGTCATTGCAGCTTCTTTAAATAATTTTATAAATCTGGGCCAATTTACTAAAATAAATTTTAAAAATCCCCATCTAACAACTCTTGCAAAAATATCATCAATTGGAAATTTTGTAGGAGCTTCCACTATTAACAATATTATTTCTAATACTGTAAGAATAGATAATAAATAATTAGCTACTCCTAATAATAAAGAAGCAATATTATTTATTGGTTCCATAGCTCTTTTAAAAATATTATCAAATGTATAATCTCCAACAAGTAATTCAGTAACTTTTTCTGAATTTCTTCTTATACCATTCTTAATTTTATCCATTTCAAAAGCATTATTATTTTTTTCAGCTATTTCATATTCAGCTCTCAATTTATCTAAATCTTGCATGGTTTTTACGACTATTCCATATCCCTGTCCTTCTCTAATATAGCCCATATTAGTACCATATCCATATTCTATTTTTTTACCTGAATTTTCAGCTTTATATTCAGGTGGTAATCCACGAGATGGAGTACCAGCATAAGAAGAAAAAACTAAAATGAAAAATACAAGAATATACAAAATTTTTTTCATATACCCACCTTACCTACATAACAAATTCAGTATATGTCCCAGAATTGACTCTTTTTCTTTTATATTTTCTTTCTTTTTGTAAAAACTCTACTGACTTAGCATCATTAATTTTTTTTCTTTCTTCTTCAAGTTCTTCTTTATGCCTTCTTATAGCTTCTTGATATTTTAAGGTATCATTTACTTGATTAACAGAAGAGTAAAGAGAACCTAAAATTTCATTAGTTAGTTGCATTGCTTGGACATTTCCTTCAACTACACGGTTTTTACTATTAAATTCTTGTAAATTCTTTTTTAATTCAAGACCTTTCTTTTCAAGTCTTTCAATTTCTTTATCATAACTACCTAGTCCAGATCTCATAGCTTCTAATTCTCTGAGTGTTTTTTCGTTTTCATTAGCTAATTGATTAGGGTCTAATTTTGAATAATCTAATTTAAATTCACTTTTCCAATTTTTTTGTAAATTTCTAGCTTCTTTAATTAATGCTTCACTTTCTCTTTTTATAGCCAAGACATCTTCTATATCCTTTTGAGATATGCCTAAGGTATCATTTAAAACAACATTAGCCCATTTATTTAGATTTAAAGCATCATTTTTTAACTGGATAATTTGGTTTTTAGTTTGTTTAATATTCTCTATTGTAGCTTTGGCTTGTTCTATTTTAGCTAAAGTATTCATTTTAACATTTTGTCCAACTTCTACTACTGGCATAGCAGCTGCAAAAGATGTCACAGAAGCTAAAATAAAAATTCCAATAAACATTTTCCTCATTTTTATCAACTCCTTTAATTTTTATAATCAGACAAATTGGCTGATTATATTTATTCTGATAAATAATTTATAGACTTATCATATTTTTCTAATATAAGATCTTCTTCTATCATCAATGTAGCTCTTGAACCAGCTTCAACCCAAATAGTTGGCTGAACCTCTAACACCTTTGATGTATATTTATCAACTGTTTCAACAGTAGTTCTTCCAGATTCTTCACCAGCTCTACTTAATGCAGAATTACCATCTTTTCTGTAATTACCATTGTTTGTTAAAGCTCCATCAGCTCCACCAACAACACCAGCCATAATAATTGAGCCAATTACTTTTCCTAAATGTAAATCAACATCTCCAGTAAGTCCTGAACGACCCTGAGCATCAGCCACACCCATAGCACCTAAATTTATTGATTTTCCGTTTGGAAGAGTTAATCTATTAAATACAGCTTGTACTCTTGTTTGACCCCAAGAAACTTCAGAAGAAAACTTACCATATAGTTTAGAACCAGCAGGTATTAGTATTTCAGTTCCTGTCAATGTATCATATATATTTTCTCTGACCATAGCACTAATACTTCCTGGCAAATCACTATTTATAGAACTTGTTATAACAACTGGTATTAATGTTCCAGTCTTTACTTCAAATTTTGAAATAGGAGGAGTCAATGGATTTTTTAAAACAAAATTATTAACAGCAGCATTTTTTAAAAATTGTTTTTTCTCTTTTTGCATATTAGGATTAGTATTATTATCTCCAATACCAGCCATAATATAATCTAAATATTCTTTATCACTAGAATATGCAGGAGTACTAGTTTCATTTTCTGAATAAAGCTCAGATGTTGATATATCTCCTATTTTATTTGCATTTTTTTTAAAAGGAGCTTCTCTAGCATCATAATATCTTTGAAGTTTCTTTAATTCTTGAGCTTTCATATATTCTTCAATAGGATCAGGTTCAGTAGCAGGGATGTTATATTCAGGATTTTCTATATCTGGATCTTCCTCTTCTTCATAATTATTTTTTAATTGCTCATCTACAACTTTTAAGGTATTTCTATTAGCGTAATCAATATCTTTTAGTTCTTGCCCAACTTCTTTTTCTTGAAGATCTTCCTCAACCTCTTCTTCTTTATTATCATTTTTACCAAAACTTCTAAAAGCTCCAAAAAAGCTAGCAAGAATAGCAATAACAGCAAATAAAATAACAATACCTTTGATAATGTTTTTAATATTTAAGGTTCTACCTTCTTTACTTTTAATAATATTTTTTGCATTTTCATTTAAATCAAATTTATCTTCGTTCATATTAATCACCTATTAATATTTGAAGTTATTATTTTTTATATAAACTGTTTTTTCTCCAAGTTTTAATACAGCTTCTTTGAATAAACGGTCTATAACAAACAATTTTAGTCCACTGTCATTTTCAACTACTCTATAAGTTACAATAGCTAATTCCCCATCATCAGCTTTAACAAGAAAAGCTGGTAATTCTTGAATTTTAGCTGGCATAAATAAATAAGTTTTTTGTCCATCATCCATAATTTGTACAGGAGTCCAGTTATATTTTTTAGATATTGAATATTTATTATTTAAATCAGCCAAATTGAGAGTAGCAATAGTTTCTGTAGTTTTTGCAATTTGTCTTTTTTTAGTTTCTTCTTTTTGTGGATAAAGAAAATTTATTATTGTATTTCTATCACTATAAGTAGAAGTAACTTTAAAGTAATAAAGATTTTCATTTGTTTTTACAACTAAATCAGTGTTAAGTCCTTCATCAATAACCTTTATTCTTACTGAGTGTTTATCTTCAATTGTATTAAAACTAACATTATCCCCTGTTTCAGAATATTCAACAATTTCATTTCCAAAAGTAATAACAGCTTGGTGTAATGGTGCTATATATATTTTATAAGTATCACCTGGTTTAAAAGCTACATTCACTGGTTCTTTTTTACTAGCAGCTTTTTTTAAATCAATTTCTTGAGAATTTGCTAGCACAGAAAATAATAGTGAAAAAGCAAATACTAAGCTTTTTAATTTTTTCATTCAAAAACTCCTCCTAATATATTTTGAAATTTAATACTTATCTTTCAATTCCTTTATCTGATTTTATTTCTTTTTTAGGAATACTGAATTCATTTTTTAAATCTTCAAGTTTTAAATATTTATTATTTTTAATACTCTCATTAAAATTATCTAACATAGAATCATTGCTATAATAATTGAATTTTATTTCAGAAAAATTTTTAGCTTCTCTAATAGAATAATTAAAATCATTTTCTAATTTATCAAATGAAAATTCATCATATTTAAGCCTTATATTTTCAATGTTTGTATATAAATCTTTTATAAAGTCTTGGTTATAACATTTTCCAAACTTATTCTCAATATTTTCTAAAATATAGTCCATAGAGTAGTAAATATTTTCATTTTCAATAATTATTCCTCCAATTTCACCTTTAAAATTTTGAAGAATTTTTCTATTATAAAGGTCATCCATAAATTATCCTCCTAATTTATAGTTATATTATTTTTCTAAACTCATTGATAAATCAGTTATTACGATTCCCAATGGGTTTTTTAATACTGCTTCTTTATTACTAGGCTCTTTAAGTTCATATTGAAGAATTCCTACAAGTGTATTAGAGCTTCTTAATTTTCCAGATTTATCATAAGTTCTTTCTATCCATCTAACTTGAAAACTTTTTTCTGAAAATCTTAAAGTAGATAATATTTCAATATCAACAGCATATTCATCTTCAATCATTTTTGCATAATTTGAATCTTCTAAATATTGATCTAGTTTTCTAATACTTTTTTTAGTAAGAAAATATCCCAAATCTTTTTGATTTTCTTTATATAAAACTAGGTCTGTTGGTAAAAATCTAGCTTTAATAATAAAATTATTAATAAAGTAAATTAAAGATTTATCATCAGGATTATATACAGTTTTAGTTAAATCATTTACTTTACCAAAGAAAGTGTAGTTATCACCATTTTTTTCAACAATGTATACTTTTTCATTTGCTGAAAAGCTAATCATTCCTAAAATTGTTACAAGAAAGATAATTATAAGAGTCAGAGCATAAATAATTTTTTGTTTATTTCTGTTAGTCTTGGCTAAATCAATGTATCTGTCAGGAGCTATTGATTCAATTTCTATTCTATCTTTCTTTCTAATTTTTTTCTTCCAGCTCCACATTAGAATATTACTCCTTTTGTTAAACCTAGTTTATCAAGAATAAGATCTATATTCCCAATAACTGCAGCACCACAAATGATAGAAATAGCAATAGTCCAGTTAATTCTTCCAGTAAAAGCAGCAAATACAGCACCTATAATAGCAATAGCAGCAATAAATCTGAAAAGATATACAAGGAATTGAATAAATGTATTCATTAATTCCCCTACACCTAGTCCAAAACCACTAGCATAAGAGCTTTCTCCATTAAAAAGAAAAATTAAAATAAATAGACTAAGAACCCCAATCTCTTGTTTTGAAAATTTAAATTTCCCTAATAAAAATTTCATAAAATAACCTCCATTTAAAATAAAATAATCCAAAATATGTTAAAATATTATTGGTAATAGTGGTATTACTAATTCACTTAAGGTTTAAGTGAACATATTAAGAGATAAAAAGATACAAAAAAATTTGGAGGTCAGATTTATGGAAAAAAAAGGTAAAAAAGAAGTTAGTCCAATTGAACTTAATGATTTAGAAAGAATAAGAGAGTATTTTGATGAAAAAAAAGATAAGAAAAAATATTTAAATTTCACAGTGGTTTTAGCCATGATTAATATAGGAGTTAATATAGCTTTGAGATACTCAGATTTAGTAAATTTAAAATTTGAAGATATAAATATTAGTATGAGTACAGCAGATATTATTGAAAAAAAAACTAAGAAAAATAAAACAGTTTTTTTTAATGATTTTTGTATAAGTGAATTAGAAAAATTAATGAATTTTTATAAAGAAAAAGGAATAAGAAAATATAATAAAGGTTATATTTTTAAATCTTTGTATGCTCCTTATTTAAAGAATAATATTGATAAACCTATGGCAATTCAATCATTCAATAGATGTTTAACTAAGGCTCAAATTGATTTAAACCTTTCTTATAGTATAGGTTCTCATTCTTTGAGAAAAACATGGGGATCAGTAGTTTACAATAGTAGTAAAGATATTGGAATTGTTATGAAAGCCCTCAATCATTCCAGTGAAAAAGATACATTACAATATATAGGAGTTGATAGAAAAGTACTAGAGGAACTTTTTAAGAAAAATAAAATTTAATTAAATTATTGAATTAAATTTGAACTTATGGTATTATTATAATAAAAATATATGTTCACTTAAACCTTAAGTGAACTTTTTTATTTTTATATAAAAAATCATTGAAAATAAATAAAAAATATTAAGAAATATTTTTATGAAATGAAGAGACAGCTTGGCTGATTATTCAAAAAAATGTTTTTTTATATAAAAAATTTATTGACATTAAAGTATAAATTTAATATAATAAAAATATAAGATTAAATGAACACTTTTTTAAAAATAGTATATTATTTTTATAAAGATTTGTAAAGGAGAATGATTATGAATGTAAAAAAATCTTTATTAACAATAGCTCTGACTTTATTTATAGGATGTACAGGATTAAAAGAGTTTAATGAGAAATTAGCAAATATAAATAATAAATTAAGTGGAACTTCTCAAAGTACCACTAATGAAAAAAGAGTTATAAATTTAATTGACACTACAAAAAGTAAATATGGAGAATTTAAGAAATTAGAACTTGTTCAAGATAAAGATGGCTATTGGTCATTTAGTTTTGAATACATAAATAAAACCAATACACCTCATATATTAGAACTTATCTTTGTATTTAGAGATAAAGAAGGAGATACATTTAAAGCTATGGTAAATAGCAATCCAAAAGTTGAATACTATGTAGATGGGAAAAATGAAGCTTCACAGGGAAAGAAAAAGGAAAAAAATATAAGTTTAATGATTAGTCCAAATGATGGCAGTACTTATGTAGAAACTAGAGTAAAAACAAAACCACTTTAAGATAAAATTTTTTTAGAAGGGGGAGAATATCTCAAAGAAACAAGTAATTGGAATAGGATTAACAGCTTTATTAGTAGTTCTTGTAATATATAGTCGTATGGAACATAATAAAGAACAAGATATTAAAAATCTTTCTTATCAAGAATTAGAAGAAGAGTTAATAAAATTAGAAGAAGAATATGATAAGAAGCTTTTAATGATGTCAGAAAAAGAGAAAGCAGATATGGAAAGAAAATACACCATAATTATGCAAGAATTAGAAGAAAAAGATAAAAAAGAAAGAGATGATAGAAAGGCTGAGGAAATAATAAAATATTTGAAATACCGAAAAAATAAAGTTGATCCAAAAGATTTAGGTACTGGATATTGGGATCCAAATTTAAACAAATGGATTGATACTACTTCAAAACCGGTACAACCAAATGATGAAGGTGGAAATAGTTTAAATGATTCAGAACCAAGATAGTATACTGGCAATATACTATACTGTAAAAATAAAAACCAAGCATACTGGCAATATGCTTGGTATAAGTAAGAATATAACTTATAAAGTAAGCAAACCTATAAATATTTATACCTTACCTTTTGTATTGTAAAAGTTTTTATAGGAAATGTCAAGTTCTTTATTGAAAATAAAATAAAAAAGGAGAGATTACTATGAGGATACATTACAATAAAGATGGAAGAATTTTTATAAAATTAAATTATAAAGGAGAACATATAGAAAAGATTTTTCAAAATGAAAAAGAATACAATGATTTTTTACTTTCTATTGAGATGAGAGGATAATATGAATGGAATAGTATCAATAAATATAACTATTGTGAATGGAAATATTCGTCAAGCTAGGCTTCATTTTAAAGATGAATGGTTTAAAGAATTAAAAATAGATAAAAGGAGGAGAGCTTTAATAATTTATAATAACAAAAAGAATTTAAAAGAAATAATAATAAAAAAAGCAAGTTATAGAAGAATAATTCAAAAGGTTGAAAGAGGAAATTTTTTCTATAATTTAGAATTGATAAGAACTATAATGACAGATAAAAAGTTATTATTTCCTAAACATTTTTTGAGGTTATTTGAAGAATTAGAATTAAAACAAAATTTTAAATGTAGTTATAATTTAGAAAAGGGGGAATTAAAATTGACTTTACCAAATACTACTAGAAAAAACGTGATTTTATTTAAAATAAATAAAGGAGGGGTTGGGAAAACTTTTCTTACTTCACAAGTAGGAGTGGGGCTAACTTTAGCTGAACCTAATAAAAAGGTTTTAATTATCACTTCAGACAGCCAAAATAATATATTAAATTTCCTAGATAAAAATGACAGTGATGTATCAAATGGATTAATAAAAGATGTTTTATATGGAAAAGGAGAATATATAAAATTAAGAAAAAATTTATACTTTTTGCCTCTTGAGAATGCAAGATTTGGAAAAATATTTTTAGAAAAATTAAAAGAATGGTTAGATTTGAAAAGAAGAGAATACGACTATATCTTAATTGACAGTATACCAACAATGAAGATAGATGAGGAATTTGTAAATTTAGCTAATTACTTTGTTATTCCTACTTTTTTTGATGAAGCTACAACTCAAGGTGTAGTTAATTTAATAACTGAAATTGATAAGGATAAAATAATCGCAATTCAGGGAAATAGATATAGAAAAAGAAAAATTGAAAATAAATATAAAGAAAATTTAGAAAAATTAATAAAGCAAACAAATATAATGATGAATGAGCCAATTCCTGATTTATCTTTTATTTTAACTATGCTTGATAATAAGAAGAGTATATTTGAATACTCAAATATAAAAATAAAAGAAGTTCAAAAAATTTTTGTAAAATTAATACAAAAGATAGTAGAGGTGGTTAATAATGGCTAAAATGGAGGGTATATTTTCAAAATTAGCAAAAGAATTAGAAGTAGATCAAAAGGAACTTAAAGTAGAAAATAGCAAGGAACTTGTATTAATGGAAAAAGATTCAACAGCTTCTTTAGAAAAAACAATATATGATGTTTATATGAAACAAAGTTTTAGTTATATAGATGATATTGTAGAAGATGAAGAAACTAGAGACTTTTTAAAAAAGAATACTTTAAAAATATTAGTTCAAGATAATACTAATAAATTAGTTTTAGGAAAGATTTTACAAGATGTTTTTTATAGAATTGGTAATTCAAAAAATGGAGAATATGGTAAATGGCTTAATAAAACTGGAATTCCTGAAAGAACTGCACTAAGATATAGAAATAGATATAATTTTTTTAAAAAACTAGAATCATTCAATGCAAAGAAACAGGTATTGATTATGTCTCATGAAATGATTGAGCAAATTATAAAAAATGATGAAACAGAAGTTAGGGCAATACATTTATTAGAAACTGGTGCAGACATTGGAAGAATAAAAAAATTATTAATAGAAATTCAAGAAAATGAAGTTATAGAAATAGAAAATACTAAAAGTACAGATAAAATTGAGTTAAATATAGATATTTTAGTTGATGATGTAAAAACTAAATGGAGTCATATACCAGAATCAAAAAAAGAAAAAGTAGAGGAATTATTTAAAAAAATAAAAAAATTATTAGATGAATAATAAATATTTATAAGGAGATTTTGGATGTTAGATAAAGTTATAATAAATTTATTTGGAATAGATCTTTACTTTATGGATCTATTAACCATAGCTGTAATACTACTATTTGCATCATTAGTTTTAGTAAAATTAGATAAAAATAGTGAAGACAAAGAAGTAAAGAAAAAAATTGTACTAAGAAACTTTTTATTTATTTTATGTATAATAGGAATTTTTTTAAGTGCAGCTGATAGAAAAATGCGTAATGAGCATAAAATTAATGTAAATCAGATTATAGTTTTAGATGAAAAAGCTGTTAATGATGATAGAAGTTTTATATATCTTGTAACAGAAGAATTTAAATTAGGAGTTGATGTAGTTGTTTTGATGCCACAAAATTATAACAAGGAAAAATTATATAATTTAGCTGAACTGTATAACTATAAGATTTTAACAGAAGATACAATGGAAGTTAGATATGATAAAGAAGTTAAAGGCATTGAAAATGATAGAATAATTTTTAGAAAAAAGTGATAGAAAAGAATTTGTAAAAAAACTAAATTATAAAACAAAAAGGCTAAGTTTTGAATAGTCTGAGGGGAGAACATAGCCTTTTAAGTTTATAAAAGTATTTTTTAGCAATTTATTATACCATAAAAAATAAGGAGAAGAAATGGAAAGTTTAAAAAAGATAACAACAGATGAATTTTTAGAAAAATATGATAATAACAATCTAACAGATGAAGATTTAGAAGCTATTTATTTTCAAAGAATATTTGTAGATACAGACAATTCTTACTGTGAAGAAGTTGAAACAGGAGAATATTACGAGATATTTAAAATAGTTCTCAATAATTTTTTAGAAAGGTACTTCATCAAAATGTATTATGAAACAGGACCTATATTTGAACTGAAATATCAAATTTAGCTAGAAAACTTATTTAAAGATACTATTAGTTTATAAATAGAAAATGAAAAAATATATTGATAAATTATAATATTTTATAGATAAAAGAAAGGTAAACTATGAATAATCAAGATTTATATTTTAAAAAGAGAGCAGCGAAGATAAAGAAATAAGAAAAAAATGGGTTTAGAAGATTTTTATCAATTATGTGTTTAATAGGAATTTATTTAGTGCAGAAGTAACTAATGTTGAAGTAGAAGGAGTAATAAAATGTTTGATGATCGTAGAATACTAGGTCTAATAGAAATTGTAATTTTAATAATGATTGGATTTGGAATTTCTAAGATATATAAAAATGAACTTGAAAAATATCCTAGAAAAGCTAAATTTTATTATGAAGAACAATTTAACAATGCAGGAGATACTTTTATAATAAATAAATATACTGATGATTTTAAAGTTGATATGATTAAATATGCAGAAAGTAAAGGGTATAAATTAAAAGAAACTAAAATAGAAAATAATTTATTTTCTGATGACACAACTTTGATATTTGAAAAAGTAAAATAGAGTCAATAAGAGAAAGGAAAAAAGATGAACAAGATATTTTTTATCTTAATTATTATATTGTATTTATATTTATTAATATATCTTAATAAAAAAATTAAAGAAGCTGATAATATTGTAAATATTTATTTTGAAAAATTAGAAATAATTCTAAGAGATTTTGAAGAAAAAGATCATATAAGTACAAAAAAGTACCTTGTTCCAACAAATGATGAAAGAAAAATTTATCAAGAGGTTTTGGACACTATCAATAATTTAGAAAAATTAATAAAATACAAAGTAGAATGTACTTTTATTTTAATGATAATTATTTTACTCATTACTATATATAATCTTAAAGTATATGAAATTTCTTATCTAGTACATATACAAGCATATACAGTTCTTTTTTCTTTTGTTTATTTTCTTATCTTAATAGGAAGTTCTAAACTTAAAATAATGGAATTAGAGGAGTTAAAATCTATTTTAGGGATATTGTTAAATTTAAAATAAATATCTGATAATTATTAGCAGGAAGTTATTAATTAAGGAAGTGAATGGGGGACTTCCTTTTTTTCTTTTTTTATCCACAAAGTCAAAGGGAAAAAGTTAAAATTTTTTCAACAGATGAAGTTAAATAAATTTAACTTCATTAACCACGTATCGTTTCTACTTTTTTGAAAAAAAAGAGAAACGAGGAAACGTGCCTTGATTTTGGAATCAAGGACATTAAATTTATTTTTTAGAATATTTATTAAAATAATTTATTGAAAATATTATTGAAATATGTTAACATAGCTTTATTAGAAGAATCACAGAAAAAATTTTTCTAAGCTAATTTAAAAGCTATATTTAAGAATATAGTATTATCTCAAATTATAATTATAAATAAATTTTAAAGTGAAATGGAAAAAACCAAAGCCATACTATTTTTAGTGTGGCTTTTTTTATCTTTAAAGGAGTTTAAGAATGTCAATATATAGTTTTAATATTTCTAATTCAAAAGATGTAAATAAAAATGAAATAAAAGCAAGCGAACACCATGACTATATATCAAGAAATGGAAAATATTCTCCTGAAGAAATTTTAGAAAAAGAAATTTCAACTAAAAATGCTGAGGAACATTTAAAATATATAGAAAGAAAAGAAGCATTTAGTAGAAAAGTTGAATATGAAGATTTAGTATATAGTGAAGATAGAAATATGCCTGAATGGGCTAAAGAAAATTCAAATATATTTTGGAAATCTTCTGAAATCTATGAAAGAACCAATGGAAGAACCTATAGTGAATTTTTAATAGCATTACCTCACGAATTAAGCAATGAAGAAAATAAAGAATTAGTAGATAAATTTTGTATGGATACCTTTGGAGAAAGTTTTGTATATAGTTATGGCATCCATTCTAAACCTTCAAGTGAAGAAAATATTCAAAATATACATGTACATATAATGTTTTGTGAAAGAAAATTAGATGGAATTGAAAGACCTCCTGAACAATTCTTCAAAAGATATAATCCAAAATATCCTGAAAGAGGTGGAGCAGCAAAGGATCGTTATTGGAATGATTATAGAATGTTTAAGGTTGTAAGAAAATCTTGGGAGAAACTCTTAAATGAAAAATTAGAAGAAAAAGAACTAGAAAAAGTTAGTTGTGAAAGTTTAGAATTTCAAAGATTAGAAGCTAAAGCTGCTGGAGATATATATAAAGAAGAATTTCTTGATAGACCTCCAGTTAATTGTGATGGAAAAATTTTAATAAAGTTAAAAAAATATGGAATGGAGTCTTTAACTAAAAAAGAGAAAGAAGAGTATGAGTTATTTGAGTTAGCTAAAGAAATAAAAAAGAATGCTGAAGAAATATATAAAATGAGATTATCTCAAAATAAAGAAATAACTCATGGGGATTATATTAAGCAAGTACTATATGACAGAGCAAAATATAGTTATGATAAGGCAAATAAATTCAATTTAGAAGAAACATATTTTAATCTTTATGAAGCTATGAATAGAGTACATAAAAATGAATTTTTTGGAATAGGAAGCATAATAGATTCTGAGGAAAATCCTACTTTAAAAACTATGATGAATAATAATTTTTATAATGCAATAGATAATTTAAAAGAAGAAGGAGTGTATAAAGAAAATTATAATAATATACCTCAAAAAATTAAGTATGATGAATCTTTAAAGCATAATGATTTTTTCTTTGAAAAGGCTGATATAAAGTATTTTGATAAAATAAGTGAAGATACGAGAAGTGAAATTAATACTTTGAAAAAAGAAAAGAAAGAGTTAATCAAAAATTATAAAAAAGAGTTAGATAAAATTGATAAAATACACTTTAAAGAATTTTTAGAAAAGGCTGTAAAAAATTATATTGTTGATGAAGATGTAAAAAAATTAAATCAAAAATATAAAGAAATAGCTAAGCTGGAAGAAGAAATTAATGGAACTAATAAAAATCTTTTAGGAAAAGTAGCAGGTAAATTTTTATCTGTAAAGAAAGTTGAGCAAAAGAAAAAATTAGAAAAACAAATAGATTCAAAAAGGGAAGAAGTATTGTATAAGAAAGGTGTTTTTGATGAGAGATTAAAGTTTTATAATAATTTTGAAAAAGAAGCTCCAGAAGCCCATAAAAAATACAAGAAAATATTTGATAATTTTAAAATAAAATTAGATTCTTTACAAGAAGAAATTATAGTAAGAGAACTATTATTAGAAACTAGAAAAGAAGAAGAAAATAAAATTTTAAAATTAGAATATGAAAAAGCAGCCAAGAAAGAACTTTTTACAGAAAAGAATGAAAATAGTAAGGAACAAAAAACTAAATCTGAAAAAGAAAATAAGGATGAAATAATAAGTGAGTTAAAACATAATATAGGTGGATATTGTGAAACTAGCGTTAATTTAACATTGAAAAAAGAACAAATATCAAACTATAAAAAATTATTAAAAGATAAAGAAAGAATTGAAAAAATTGCTTTAACTAAAAATACTTCTTATGAGAATATATATTTAAAATATTCTGAACTAAAAGATAAATTAGAAAAAGATTTTAATAAAGAAATATTAAAGTTAAAGAATTATAAATATAACTTTACAAAGGTCCTTAGAGAGGATAAATACAAAATATCAGAATTGTTATACAAAAATATATCTTTTGAATTAAATAAAAAAAGAAAAAGATTATTTGCCAAGTTAGATGAAGAAAAGAAGTTTAATCAAGATGTTAGTATTATATTTAAAGAAATTAAAAAGAATAAAATTGCTATAAAATCTTTAAATCTTTTATATGACATAGAAAATTCAAAAGATAGTAAAGAAAAAATTAATATACCAGGAGAAGTTATTAAAGAAAAAATAAAGGGAAAAAGTACTGTTAAAAATATTATAGAAAATAGCAATTCAAAAGAGGGTAAGGAAAAAAATAATATATCTGGAGAAGAAAAAGTTATAAAAAGTAAGGAGGTAAAAGCAACAAAGGATATTATTCAAAATTTTATAGAAAATAATGATATAAAAATTGAGGCATCAAAGAAAACTAATAATACTTCAAAAGATAAAAACCCTGCTCAAAAGGAAACAGGAAATGTTTATATTGATATTCCTAGAAAGAAAAAAAGAAAAAAGAGAGGACTTTTTGATGATGAGTATGATGACTATGAAAGAGATTAATATTGAAAAATATTAAAAAAATGATATAATAAGATTATAGATAAAGCAAAAACAAAAACTTTTTCTATAATAAGAGCAAGAAAAATTAAATAGTTTACAATTTAAAGTGGAAAAAAACAAAGCCATACTATTTTTAGTATGGCTTTTTATTTAAAAAAATTTAAAAAATGGAAAAGGAGAATTGAAGATGTTAGAAAAATCTAAAAAAATGGTAGAAAAAGAAGCAAGTCCAATAAGACAAAAATTAGATTTATATCTTGAAAATAGCAACACTGAGCAATTAAAAGAAACAAAAGAGCTAGTAAATAAAATAGCTGAACTAAAAGCTGATAGAGAAAATGTAAATAGAGATCTATATTTTGCTGATACATATGATAAATCTAGTTATTATGAAGAAAAAGAAAAATATGAAAGAAAAATAGAAGAATTAGGTAAAATAAATCCAAAGGCATTAAAAATAGCAAATGAAATAATAGAATTTGGGTCTTCTCCAGCTTCAGATGCAAGAGATGAAATTAAAATAGATTTAAAAATATTTAATAAGGAAATAGATTTGAAAATAGATGAACAAAAAAAATATATCAAAATTGATAAAACAGAGAAAAATATAGAAAGTATAACTGACATTAAAAATAGGGATTTTTCTATTCCTAAAAAAACAATAACAAAAAATAAGGGCAATGAAAGATAAATTATTGGAAGGAGAACTCTGTATGGAAGAAACAGGACTAAAAAAATTGATGAAAGATTTGGGAGTAAAAGATTTTAAAGAATTAAATGAGTATATAAATAATCCTCTTCATAGAGAAGAAGCTATAGTTATAGAATTTAAAAAATTTTTAGAATATGTAAAAAACAAAGGTGAGTAGTTATGGAAAATAATTTTTATAGTTATTTTAATTGTAATAATAAAGAAGAACTATATAGTTTAATTAAAGACCGAGATGAATCAGTTAAAGAATTGGCAGACTATGTAGAGTATGCAAAAGAAAATATATTAGAAAGAAACTATAAAATTACAAATCAAGATCAACTTGAAGAAGCATTTAGGATGGGAGATATTATAAATCCAGGAGCAGATGAAATTTCAGTTATTTTTTTTGATTCAGCAAATAATATTGTAAATAATAAAGTATTTAATCAGGAAACTTCATTAGAAAATATAATGTTAGAATCTTACTCACCAGTTGCAAGAAATTTTATGTTAATGAATGGTAAGAATGCTACAAGAAGAACACTAGAATTAGGAAATGATTTAAATAGTCTTGGTTTTACAGAAATAGATATACTCACAAAAGAAAAAGGAAATACTTTTTATTCAAAACTGGCATATAGCTCAAAGGATTTTGGAGTACCTAAAAAAAGAGAGGACTCATATAATTTTTCTAAAGAAGTAAATAAATTAGAGAAAATGGAAAATTATCAAGAGTTTTTAAAATTTTATACTAATAATGAAATTATAGGGAAAAATATTCTTTACCAAAGTGAAGAGATAGGAGAACTTTTAAAGATTGCAAATCAAAAATTAACACAGGAAGAATTTGTAGTTCTTCAGCATGATAAAAATTTTAGTGTAATAAATTGTGAAAGCATAGCTAAAGGTGGTTTAGATAAAGCAACAGTTGATTTAAAAATTCTTATACCAAAAATATTAGATAAAAGAGTAGCAGGTATTTCTGTTTCTCATAATCATCCATCAGGAAATTCTAATCCAAGCAGAGCCGATATAGAGCTTACAAATGCAATAGAGAAGATGTGTAAAAAATTTAACAAAAATTTATTAGACCACTATGTTGTTTCAAGCTCAAAAGTTTTCAGTTTTTTAAATGAAGGTTTGATAGATGATAGATATTTAAAAAATATTAAAGATATTGATGACAAAAATATTTTAACAGAAATTATAAAAAGAGATTGGAGTAAACTAAAATATGTAAATCCTGAACTTATAGAAAAAAATATAGCATTAAAAGCTGTTTCTGAAAATGCTTTTGCATTTAGTTATATTCCAGAAAAACTACAAAATGATAGAGATATAGTTTTAACTACAATTAAAAATAAAGGTTCTTTATTTGAAAATGTTGATTCTCAATATTATAAAGATAAAGAAATTATCTTTGAAGCCATAAAAAGTGAACCATCTTATTTTTCTAAACTATCTAAAAAAATAGAAGTAGACAGAGATATAGCATTATTTGCAGTTAAGCAAGAAACAAGCAATTATTTATTTTTAGACAAAGAATATAGAGAAGATAAGGAGATTATTGAAAATGTTCTAAAAAATGGAAATAATCTAGTTTTATTTGATGATAAATATAGAAATAATCCTGAAATCGTGGAAATGGCTATTAAAAATAATCCTGAATCTATAAAATATGCTTCAAAAGAATTGCAAGAACAGTTCCAATTAAAAAAGGAAGAAGATTTTAGTATTCCTATGAAAAAGAAAAATAATAATAGAGGAATGGAAAGATAAAAACAGAAAGGAGAAATTCAATAAAAATATAAAAAGATAGTGAAATATAAGAAAAAATAATAAATCTAGTCTTGTAAAAAACAATATAAAATGGTATAATAAATATAGAGAAAATGAGCTCGGTGGTTGTGTAGTACCACTCCCTGTGTCCAATCTAGGGGTCAGAAATATAGGCTGGCTAGCGAAAACTACATTACCGTTTAAATGAGTTCGGTAGACTTGAATGCTAGTGGGTGCAGTATTGCACAAGAAGCATTAAACATTATAAAAAGACTAGATGATAAAAAATCTGGTCTTTTTTATTTTTATTAAGAATTAATATGTCATATAAAATACAGGAAACATTTGAATGGTTTGAGCAATTTAATAAAATAGATATAAAAATTAAAGGTGAAACAAAAGAATTTAATATAGAATTGGAAAATAAAAATTTGCCTCATTTATTAGGACTGCAATATATAAATAGCACCAAAAATGATGTTGTTATGTTAAAGGGAAGACGGTTACATAACTATATAAAATTTAATAAATTATCTGACGAAGAAATTTTAGAAAAAATAAAGAATAATAGTCCTAGTATGGAAGAATCTGTAAAAAGTAGAATAGAAACATTTCAAGAGTTTATGGAAAATATTGAAAAATCATATATTCTTGAAAAGACATATCTTAACACAACAATAAAAAGTAATTATTTGATTGTACAGTCAAAAGGAGAAGAATTTTTGCATTTAGGAGTAAAGCAAAATCAAATAGCTAGTTTTGATATTATTCCAAAGAAAGATAGCTGGTTAGAGACATATTTTAGTAGAGATGATATAAAATATTTTCAAAATAGTAAAATTATAGAAGAAGTTAAAGGACTTTACAAATATAATGATGAAAAGGAAAGGTTTGAAACATTTACTTTCAATGATAAAAGAATAGAGAAAACAAAAGAAGTGGAGGACTTTACTATTCCTAAGAAAACAAAAGGAAATAATAAAAGTAAAGAAAGATAAATAGACAGCTTGGCTGATTATGATTTTTTTATAAAGAGAGGGAAATAATGGAAAGAGAATACTATACATATAACAATGATTTTATACAAAATGGAGCTTTTTGTAAGGACCAGGAAAATAATAAATTTAGATTTAATAGAGATTCTAAGGGGCAGCTTAGAGGAGGACAAATAGAATTAGATAAAAAAGGGGATTTACTAAGTATAAGATATGTAGATGAAAACGATAACTGTCAGACTTTTTTATACAGAAATGGAGAAGTAGTTTCAAAATTTCAAGAGAAGATAATTGATGGAGAATATATAAAACATGGAGCTTATGAACAATATAAAAATGGAATTGTTGTAAAAATGGGTCAATATAATGCTGGAAATTTAGATGGAAAATGGATTACTCTTGATGATAATAATAAAATAGATGTTAAAAGATATTCTAATGGAAAAGATATAACAAGTTTAGCAGATGTACAATTTAAAAAGAACTTAGTTAATAACTTTGGAGAAATGATTGAATCTATTGGAGAAGATCCAGTAAGAGCAACTAAAAAAATGATGAGAAATATAGTAGCATATTTAGCTGCTGGAAAAGAAGACATTCCACAGATAAAAATTGATTTTAAAGAAATTCCTGAATTACAAATAGGAGATTCAGAAAGTTGTTATTGTAGCTTCTATAAAGATGGAAGTCCTAAATTGTATGTAGATAAAGTAACTAAAATGGAAGATGGTAAACTAGAATACTATGGAAACTATTTTGAACATTATGATAATGGAAAAATTAAAACTAGAACTAGATATAATAAAGAAGGAAAACTGGAAGGAGAGTATAAAAGTTATCATGAAAATGGACAAGTAAAGATGGAAGGGCAATATTTAAATGGTGAAGCCATAGGAAATTTTAAATACTATGATGAGGACGGTAAAGTCATAGATGAAAAATTTCATACAAAATATGATAAAGAAAATGCTCCAGATAAAAAAGAAGATAAGGAAAGAAAAAATATAAGAGTTGGAAAAGAGCAAATGAAAAATAAAGAAGTTAGAGGTATTTATAATAAATTTCATTTGTTAAAAAAGGAAGAAAAAGATAAGAAAATTAAAGGTTTCAAAGAAAAAAGAGGAAAATTAAAACAAATAATAACAAAAGATATTTTTAATAAAAATTCTTTAATTCCTAAGAAAAAGAATAAGATTATTGATATAGGTAGAGAATTGGACAGATAAACAGACAGGCTGGCTGATTATAATTTAGAGGAAAATTATGAATATAGAGGAAATTAAAAAAATAATTACTAGGTATTATAGAACTTTAAATTATAGAGAAGATATAAATTTTAATGGAAGTTTACTTTTATTTTTTATAAGTTATTTTGATAATAAAGAAGAAAAGTATAAATATATAAAAGTTTATACTGATATAAAAAGATATACAGTAGAAATAATTAATGAAAAAGAATCACTAAAAATTTTAAATTACTCTACCATAGAAAATTATTATAAATTTATTAAAAATATCTCAATTAATTTTTTTATTAATTTTTTAAGAGAAGAATTAGAAATTGAAATAATTATAGAAGATGAATTTAATATTGATGATACTATTAGTTTAAAAAATGAAAGGAAAAAAGAATGGGAAAACTTGAAATAAAAAATGAAAAATTTCATTCAGATGGGATTTTAGAAAATACAACCAAATTAAAAAATTTAGTAGAAGTTATAGAAGTTGATGAAGAGGACATAAGAAAGACAACTTTTGATAAGAAAACTAATATTTCAACAGAAATTGATAAAAATAGTTTTCAAAAGGAAGTAGAGGTGAATACTAAAAAAGAAAATGAAGTTAAAGTTACAAATGAAGAAGTTTTAGACTTAAATAAAGATAAAAAACTAGATGATCAAAATATCCAGGAAGAATTTAAAATTTTTAATGATTTACTTATAAAGAAAAAAGATAAAAAGAAAGATAAAGATGAAGGAAGAGAAAGAGAATATGGAGACTAAAGATAAAGAAAAAATAAAAAAATTAAAATCTTTCCTGGAAGAGTACCTAAACTTAAAAGGAGTAAATACAAATAAATTTATGAGATGTTTTTCAAAAACACATGAAGACAAGCATCCAAGTATGAGTTTTTATAGAAGAGCTAATATATGTAAATGCTTTGCTTGTGGAAAAACTTACAATATATTTGAATTAGTGGGTCAGGAATATGGTCTTAAAACATTTAAAGAACAAGTAGAAAAGGCTGAAGAACTTTATAATAATAGAGGTTTAATAAAAGATATTAATGTAATATATTCTCAAAAAGGAACAAGTGCAGAATTAGATTATGCAAGGGAAAAAAAGGTAGAAAAAGATTTAATTAATATACATGGAAAAAAAGCTTTTTATTTTTATGAGTGCAAAAAAAGAATGGGAAATTGTGATTATTTAGAAAAAAGAGGTATTTCAAAAAAAGTCATAGATTACCACAATATAGGTTATGATTCTAGTTTTAAAGAAGGAAAAATGAAATTTCCTATACAAGCTATAATTTTTCCTACTTCAAAAACTTCATATACTGCTAGAAATGTTAATGAAAAATCTAATTTTAGATATATAAAAGTTGGAGAAGCTTCAATGTTCAATTATTGGGAATTAGAAAAAAATAAAAAAGTACCTTTTTATATAGTTGAAGGAGAAACAGATGCCTTATCGTTAGCTGAAGTAAACAGAAAAGCAATATCTTTAGGGAGCATAAACGATATAAATATATTTGTTAATAAATTAGAAAAAGATAGTCCAGAAAATAAATTTTATTTAATGCTTGATAATGATATAAGAGGACAAGAGGCACAAAAAGAACTGTTGGCAGCACTAAATAAAATAGGAATTAATTGTGTCAGTACAAATATTTTAGAAAATTTTAAAGATGTAAATGAGTTTTTAGTGAAAGATAAAGAAAGTTTAATAAAAAAATTAGAAGAACTTGAAAAAGTTGAAAATAAAAATATTAAAGAAAAAGGAGGAACAAATATGTCAAGTGATGTGAAAATTTTAGATTTTATTAAAGGGAGGATAGAAGCAAATACAGATGGAATTAATTATACTACCATTTCTCAAGATAAAATAAGAGAAACTTTGGGAATGAGTAAGGAAGAATTTAAAGATGGAATGGCAACTCTATTTTATTCAAAAAGAATCTTTTTCCATAGAGAAAAAGAAGAAAAAATTAATAGTAGCGATGGTACTGTTTCTTTGATTGATAAAAAAGTTAGATTGTTTACTGATGAAAAAGCATTTAAAGATTTTAGTAATGAATGGACTGAACGTGAAAAAGCAAAAGAGGATAAAAATAAGAAAGCTGAAATAGCTGAAATTAAGGAAAAGGATAAAAAAGTAAAAAAATTAAGTGAAAATGCACAAAAAATTTATAATAAAATTAAAGAAATAAATAAAGAAGATAAGGTATTTGCTAAAGTTAATGATATAAGAAAAGAATTAGATATTGAGTTTAAAGATATGCAATCTGCTTTAAAAGAGCTAACAAGTAACAAAATCTCTTATGCTAGATTTATTTCTTATAAGGATAAAGATACTGAAGAAATAAAAAATGATTATGTTGTTACCAATTCTAAAAAAGTTTTCGCAATTATATCAGAAAAGGAAGCTATTAAGGAAAAAATGTTTAGTAATGATGAAAAGGCTATACCTCAGAAAGTAAAAAAAAATGATAAAGGAATAGAAAGATAACCAAAAAATCCTAACACAAAAACAAGTGTTAGGATTTTTATTGAAAGTAATGCCTCCATTACTTAGTGCTCTTAAGAGCTTTATATTTATAAAATTCAAGATTATAGTATTAAAAAATAATATTGATAAATAATATTGTAAAATATATGTTATAATATGTAAAAGGGAGGTATTTTATGGCAAAAGAAATGGAACTTAAAATGATGTTAGCTATTGTAAAAGAAGGTAGAGAAATTGAAAAAAAGGGGAGTTTAGAGATATATAAAAGCAATAAAAATTCTAAAGGTTCATCAAATCCAAATAAAAATGATAAAGTTGCTAAATTTAAATAAGTTAATATTCTTTTTAAATCAAATTTATTTTAAGGCTTTTAGAATAAATGATGAACAATCCTTAGAATATCAAGTCCTTATTTCTTTTATGTTTATTCATAAATTAACTAGAAAAAATATTTATAAAGATGTGGGATATATAGGATCAAATGAAATTTCTTTTAATGAAAAAGAACTAAAAAAAGTTTTTAGTTTTATAGAAAAAATGATTTCTAAAATCCATAGAAAAACATTGGAAAAATTAAATGACAGAAATAAGAAATCGTATTTTTTAGGTATGTTGAGAAGAATTGATAAAGAAAAATATTTAAAATTTAAATTAATAAAAAATAAAAAGAATAGAAATGAATATTATATTACAATGACTTCTCAAGGATATAGTTATCAATATAATGGATATAAAAGACCTGATGTTAGACTTCAAGAAACAGCTAATTTATTTGCATTATTTACAATTCTTGGTGGAATTTTTATTTGGTTAGAAAATTCTGAAAATAAAATATTATACTTAGAAACAAAAGGAGAAAGAATATATACTTTAATTATTTACACTTTTGTTTTTCTTCTATATTTATTGAGAAAAAAAAGAATAATTTGGAAAAGTATAATTCTCTTAATAATTATATTTTTGATGATTGCATAATTTGATATTATATTTTTTAAATAAAAAAAAGTCAGGACTCTCATATTACCTGGCTTTTATCAAATACTGAGAATTTTTATACAATCCATAAAAAATAAATAAGTAAGCTTATAAAAAAGCCAATTATAGTTAATCCTACTGTATCAATAAATTTTTTAGGATATGTTTTTGTATCCTTAGTATACAAAGAGAAGAATAAATAAGAAAATATTAAAATAGCTACTAATATGCTTCCATTAAAAATAAAAATATGTTGAACAGCAATATCTTTATTTACTAATGAAATATTTCCTGTAACTAAAGATATCAAAGCCATAACAGAACCTGATACAGTTAAATAAAAATCCTTAGTTTTTTTATTTTCTTCACTTAAAGTCTTATTTTCTTCACTTAAAGTTTTAATTTCTTCTTCAACATTTTTATTTTTAGTTAGTAAGTTTTCAATATTTTGCTCAATATTTTTATTTTTATCTATTATATACAAAAAATATTTATCTAAATATGAAACATTTCTTTTAAGGCTATTAATAGTATATGAAGCATATTCTTTATTTTCCAATTTTTCAGTTATTTCTTTTTCAAAATTTTGTAATTCATCAACTGTTACTTTATTACTGGAATTAATGATTTCCATAAATTTATGAAATAATCCTGTTAGTATTTCCATGTCATTTTCTATATATTTTCCTTCTTCAGATAAAACTAAACTATTTTCTTTAATAAAAGTAAGAGTTTTTTTCACATTTTTACAATGATCTTTCCAAGAAATTTTATTAAAATAATATCCTATATTATAATCCAAAAGATAGAAAATTGGTACTTCAGAAATAACAGGATTTTTATAATAATTAGGTGAATATGATGGAACAGGAATAAAATTATAATGACTTTGATAGTAGTAGTTAAAGTAAAAAAAACAAGCATAGAGTTCTACGTAATAAAATGCATAATAAAATGGAGAAATTATTCCATTAGTTATTGAGTGAGTAAAAGTACCAGTTAACCAACTATAAATATATTCTTTGAAATCATCTATATTTACTATATTTATCTGTATTCCTGATGGACCTATAGAATTTTGAAAAGTATTCCTAGCTGTATTTTCTATTTCTTTTTGTTTTTTTTGATACATATTGTAAAATTGATTTATATTTTCTTCTTCTTCTTTAAAGAAAAGATTTTTATCTTTTAATAATTCCATTTTTCTTCCCCTTTATTACTTTTATTCATAATGTTTTTATGCAAATTTCTATAAAATTTTTTATCTTTCAAAATCTTTACTTTTATTTTTCATTAATTTAATAGTTATAGTTTCCTCTGGCTTTAATGGAACAAATTTTTTCTCTATTTCTTCAGATATTTCTAAATCAGTAATATTATAATAAGTTATTGGATGGCTTTTATAAAGTTTTTCTTCATCCGAGTTAGAATTATTTAAAGTTTTTAATTCAGCATTATTTTTTTTAGGAATACCTAGTTTGATTACATCATCTTTAGCTATCCATCTGAATTCTCCATTTTTATGTTGAAAATTTTTTAAAATGTTACCTGTAAAACAATTATAATTTTCTAAATTTTTAAATTTATTTTTTATTTCATTAGGAATATTTTCAATATTAGTTATTCTAAAAATAGTATTGTAAATGTCTTCTTTTTTTAAAACATTCCTAAAACCAACAAGCAATACTTTTCCAATATATTTTCCTTTCCTTTCTGGAATATCATGAAATAATGATGAAGGAACAAATTTATTATTAATTTCTTCTATAATTCCTAAAGAAGTTGATTTCAAATTTCTATTATTTTTAGTAATAAAAGAGTCTATAAAAAGCCAATTACTATTTCCTTTTTCAGGCGAAAATTTATAATAAATTGAAGATGAATAAAAGATATTTTGTAAATCTGAAAAATGATTCAGTTTAATTTCTGTGAAGTTTCCAATTTTGAGATTAGATAGATCTAATCTTCCATTTTTAACAGCTTTATAAAAATTTTTAGCAGTACTTTGATAATTATTTTTTATAAATTCAACTCCTGTAAGATGTTTAAAATGTCCAGAATTAAATACTACCTTAAATTCTTTTAAGTTTCCTTGTTCTTCATAAATACATAAAAATTCTTTATTTAAGAAGTATTCTTCATATATTTTTTGAGCAAGATTTAGTTTTTTTAATAAAATATTTCCCTGCATAATTCCTCCAATAATAAAAGGCTACTTATAAGTAGCCTTTTTGTCAAGTTTTTCGGTTGCCTGCCAACTAACTAGCCCTTATGTCTAGCATATCTCTTCAGGTTTTTTGGTTGCTTGACCAACACTAAATTATAAAACTTAATAACTATTTTTTATATTATAACATAAACAATATTTTTTTCAATAATAATTCTATGAGTTTAAATTCAAATTTTCTATTTTTATTATATATATAGTTCAAAAAAGTTCATGTTAATTTATAATGATTTTTGAACTATTTTTTTGTAAATTTTTATATAAAATTGATTAATTTTTAATAGTTCAAAAAAGTATACTTTTATGAACTTATATGATATAATATAACTATAAGAAAAATAAATAAAAAATTTATAGGAGGAAATAAATATGAGTCTTTATGATTTAACATTAAAAAAAGAAGTCGCAAGAGAATGTGCTTGGGGAGTAATGGGAGCAATTAGCAGAATTGAAAATAAAAAAGGAGAATCTTCTATATTAAAAATAATAGAAAAAAACTTTTGGGAAGAAGTTAGAAAAATTCCTAAAATGTCTTCTGATGAAGTTGATACTTTAAATATAAACAGCAAATTTATGATGAAAATCCTTTCTGAATTAGAGGAGATGTAAAATAAATGGAAAAAAATTATAGAGATGAAGAATTAGAAGTTGTATTTCAAAAAATTTTAAAAATGTATAAATCCAGCTATTTACCTAGTAAAAATCCAAAAGTTTTTTTATTAGGAGGGCAACCAGGAGCAGGAAAATCAGGGCTTGAAAATATGATAAATATAAAAGATGATTATATATCAATAAGTGGAGATGATTACAGAGAATATCATCCTAGATTTAAAGAGATAAATCTAGAGTATGGAAGAGAAGCATCAAAATATACTCAACAATGGGCTGCTGAAATAACAGAAAAACTTATAAAAGGATTAAGAGAAGAAAAATATAGTCTAATTATAGAGGGAACTTTAAGAACTGCTAAACTCCCTTTAAAAGAAGCTAGAGCATTTAAGAAAGCTGGCTATGAAGTTGAATTAAATGTCATTGTAGTTAAACCTGAAAAATCTCGTTTAGGAACTTTAGAAAGATATGAAACAATGTTAAAACAGGGTAAAACTCCGAGAATGACACCAAAAGAACATCATGACTTAGTAGTAAATAATATTGGAAATAACTTAGAAATTATTTATAATTCAAAGGCTTTTGATAATATAAAACTTTTTGATAGAGAAAATCATCTTTTATATAATTATAAAGAAAATCCTGATATTAATCCAAAAGATATTTTAAACAAAGAATTTAATCGTGAATGGAAAAAAGAAGAAATAGAAGAATTTAAAGAAAAATGGGATAACTTAATTGATACAATGAGAAACAGAGAAGCTTCAAGAGAAGAAATTGTACAATTAAAATTTGAGAGAAATTTGACAATAGAAAAGATTTCAGCTAATGAAAGTAGAGGACTTGAAAGAAACCCTTGGGAAGAAAAAATTAAAAAAGAAAAATCAAGAGGATTTGGAAGAGATTAAAATGATATACGGATATGTAAGAGTTAGTTCAAAAACTCAAAATGAAGAAAGACAGGTTGCTGCACTTAAAAATAAAGGTGTAGCAATAGAAAATATTTTTATAGATAAAGAATCAGGAAAAGATTTTAATAGAAATGCTTGGCAGAAATTAATGGCGAAATTAGTTATAGGAGATGTCATTGTTATCAAAGAATTAGATAGAATGGGAAGAAATAATAATGAAATTAAAGAAAATTTTGAATTAATAAAAAATAAAGGTTGTTATCTTGAATTTTTAGAAAATCCACTTTTATCAACGAAAGGAAAATCACAAGTTGAAATAGAATTGATACAGCCATTAGTATTACATCTTTTTGGTTATCTTGCTGAAAAAGAAAGAGAAAAACTTCTAATAAGACAAAGAGAAGCTTATGAACAGTTAGAAACTGATGCAAAAGGAAGAAAAATTTCTAAGAAAAAGAATAAAGTGATAGGTCGTCCAAATAAATTAGAAAATTTAACAACGGAACAAAGGAGATACATAAGAGCCTGGATAGATGGTTTTATAAAAATAACAGATTGTATAAAAAATGTTGGGATTAAAAAAACAAGTTTATACAAATATCAGGAGGAAAGAATGGAAATAATGAAGTATAATGAATATCTAAAAGAATTTAAAAGTAAATATGAAGAAAAGGAACTTAAAATAGAATATTCTAATAATAATTATGTACTTAAAAATGGTTATTCTCAATATTGGTTTTATTTTCATATAGAGGAAAATCCAAACAAAGAAAAGGAGTTTAAAATAGATATAATTGGAGAGAATGGAGAAAATTTCTTATCAATAACATCTGTCTTACCTAATCAAAATTTTTATTTTGTTAGAATAAAAATGTCAAAGTTTAAAATAGGAGAGTATATTGAAAAAATAGAGTTCTTAGATGATAAAAAAAATATATTAGGAATAATTTCTTCAGCAAATGTAGACTTCACAGAAGGATTAAAAGGAACATTATATTTCTCAGAAGAATTTATTTATAGAAAAATATTATTTAGAAAATCTAATAATGAAATTATTGAATATAATAAATTAGAAGAAGTATTTTTTGAAAATAAGAAAGATAGAGATTTTGGTATACGTGATTTTTATTTAAAATACTTAGAAGCCTTTCTAAAAAAGAGGTAATTAATTCAAAGAGAATAGAAGAGAGTGTATGAGAGTACAAGAAAAAATCCTACACTCTCACTTCCTCTTTTCTTCTCTTATTTAATAATCTTTTTCATAATCATCTTTCTTTTTTACAGGTAAAGATCCTTCTCCTTTTTTAATTTCAATTTTTTTTTCATTAATTAATTTTTTTAGCTCTGTTAATTCAGGAAATTCTGACTCATCTAGATTATAAATTTCAGAATTACAGATTTCTTCTATTAAACTTTTTAATTCTTCTTTTTTAGCTGACAAAAGTCTATTTTTATAGTCTTCAATTTTAATATTATCACTAGTTTTTATAGCTAATTTTTTTAAGTTTTCAGAATTACATTTTCCATAAGTTAAAATTAAAATTTTCTTTATTGTTTCAATTGCTTCTCCATTTTTAAAGTTTTCAATTCTCTTATTAATTTCTTCAAAGTCACGGTCATCAAAGGCATTATTATTTTTTTCAATTAATTTTAATATTTCATTAATATAGGCATTAACTGTATTAGTTGCTGCTTCAAAGTCATCAAAATAAGCCATTAATTCATCTATCATAACAAAACCCTCCTTAATTTATTTTTATATCTTGTATATAAAAATTGTAGCTTTAGTTTTTAAAAAAGTCAAATATAAAATAAAAAGGAGAGAAATTAATTCTCTCCTTATGTCGTATAGACTTTAATCTTAAAAAATTCTCTGTCGCTAGGACTATTGATAATTAATGATAGCATTTTTTTAAAAGATTGTCAATAAATTAAATATTTTTTGATAATGTTATCAATTAATGTTAATTGATTTGCTGTTAATTTTGGATATATTATTTGTCCATTATTTCTAGGTCTCATTAATCTAGTACGATCAATACTTCTAATTGCTTTAATTAAAGCGTAAGATGTTTTAGGAAGAGGATCATTAGGGTCTTGAATGCTATTAATTACCCCTAAATTAACAGTTAAATTTGAATTATTTATTTTTGAAGTAAAAGGAACAACTATCACATCATTTCTGTCTACTGTAATAACTACACAATAATGAGTGTACCTAAATTCACTTCCTATACCAAATCCAAAATTTACTAAAAAAATTTCCCCTCTTTTACATGCAATTACAGGTGAACTGTTTCTATTCTTATTTACTATAATTTTTTTATTTTTAGATATTAGAAAAATTATATATTTAAATAGTCTTGTGTACTCATCAGCAGAAATCAGCTTTTTAAACTGTTTTAATAATCTTTTAAAAATTCTATTAAATTTTTTCATTTTACCCCTCTTTAATTAATAATTTTGTTATGACCATTTATAATATTTTTAACTTCTCCCAGTACTCTTAATGTTAAATCCTCAATCTTTGCATTACCTATTTTAATTTCTTCTTGAATTAGCCACCATATCGCTGTTGAATCAGGAGTTTTTAAAGGTTCAGGTAATATTTTAAGAAAGTCTCTAGCTAATTTAGTTGAGTAAATATTTTTTCCTTTTTCTTCAAGATAACCTCTTTTTAAAAGTCCACTTATTATAGATGCTTGTGTTGCACTTGTACCAATACTTCCATTTAATCCATCTTTTCCTTCATCTTTAAGTTTTAAAATTTCTTTAATTTTTTCATTTTTAACATATTTTGCAATATTATTCATATCTTTTATTAAAGAAGCTTGTGTATAACGACTTTTAGGTTTAGTTTCTTTTTCAATGATATTTAAATCATCTTTTTTAACAGGAAAGTTAAATTTACCCTCTGGAATATCAAAAGAAAGTTCTTCATCTTCCTCATTATTTTCGTTTTCTTCAATTTCAAAGTAAAAATTTCTATATCCAGGATCTAAAATAGTGGAAAAATTTTTCTTAAAAATTTCATCTTCTATCTCTAATAAAAGTTCTGTTTTTTTGACTTTTGTTTTCTCCATAAATTGTATTAGGTATCTCTTTACAATCAATAAATAAATATTTTTTTCTTCTTCAGAAAATTTATCAAAATCTAATTCAGGTTTATAAGTAGGAATAATACCATAGTGAACTTTTACCTTTTTATCATTAAAGCATCTACTTTTATTTTCTTCAGATAAATCAACTTTAAACTTCCCTTCAAATCTTTTTAATGCTTCAGGAACTAATTTTGGAGCTTTTTTAAAATGCTCATCAGTTAAGTATTGACATTCAGATCTATTATATGTAATAGCCCTAAATTTATCTCTTAAAGCTTGTGTTATTTCCAGAACCTTATCTACATCATAGCCAAACTTATTATTAGCTTCAACTTGTAGGTTATTTAAATTAAAAGGTAAAGGTGGAGGATTATTAACAATTTTCTTTGAAATAGTTATAATTCCATTTTTATCTGATATTTTATTTATAATTTTTTCTAAATCTTCTTTATTAGTAATTCTTTCTTGTGTGTAATATTTGAAATTTATTACAAATTTTTTTAAATCAACATTTAACATAAGATCATAGTATTTTTCTTTTACATGGTTTTCAATTTCAAAATCTCTATTAACTACAAGGGCTAAAGTTGGTGTTTGAACTCTTCCAACTGTCAATGTTATTTTATCTTTATTAGTTAAAGTAAAAAATCTACTTAAATTTATTCCTAAAACTATATCAGCAATACTTCGAGCTTTTGCTGCATTTCCTAGTGAAATAAATTTATTATTATTCTCCATTTTATTAAAAGCTCTTTTTACAGCTTCTAAGCTATTATCATTAATTAGTAACCTTTTTACTTGCTTTTTACAATTTAAATATTCAAAAATTTCATCAATCAAATATTGTCCTTCATCATCAGGATCTCCTGCATGTATTATTATATCAGCTTTTTTTATTAATTCCTTTAAATTTTTAAAAAGAGAACTTTTATTTTTAATTATAGATTTTTCCCATTTTTCAAAATATATTGGAAGTTTATCTAATTGCCATTTTTTTAATTCAGGATCTATATCTTCAGGATCTTTTAATTTTAAAATATGTCCTCCAACCCAACAAATTACATAATCCCCCACTTCTATTTGAAGTCCTTTATTATTTTTTGTTCCTGGAATAGCTTTAGAAATATCTTCAGCTAATTCTTTTTTTTCAGCTATTATAAGTTGCATATATAACTCCTAACGACTTTTTTCATCTTTTTGAAGAGCATCTATCTTTGGAATAACAAAATTCTCATCACTTGAAATCTCTTTTATGATTTCACCATTAAATTTAATAAGCTGATTTCCAACTAGCTTTAAGTCTTCTATTTTTCCTGAAAAAGTCTTATTTCCTTCTTCATCAATAATAGCTTGAAATTTTCCAAAAATTTCAAGATTTTCTTTATCAATTTTAAAAAATTCAACTTCTTTACCTAGAATTTCTCTTGCAAATACAATCTCATTATCAATTTCTCTAATATTAAAACTAATTTCTCTTTCATCTTTTGTTTTATCTCTTTTTATATCATCTAAATAAAGTGTTTTTACTAACTTCCTTATCTTTTCATTATGTAAGTCAATATTTTCCATACTTCTCCTTTTTCTACATAGTTAATGCTTTCAATATTAAAGTATCTCTTTCTAATAATTTTTTTAGAAAAAATTTAAAATATATCTTAGTTAAAGAATTCATAAAATCTAAATTTTGAATATCTTTTTTATAAATTTTTGATACTAGTTCAGCAAAATTTATATGGTATAGTTCTTTTAAATCAATTACTTTTAATTCTTTTATATTTAATTTCTCTATTTTCTCTTTAATATTAAAGCCTATATTTACTGTATTATTAAAAAAAATTTGAATGTTTTTAGTTGAGTCTTCTTTAAAAGTTGGAGCATATTCTCTTTTATTTATTAAAGTTTGAAAATTAACAATATTCCTATTTAAAATATCCTGATTAGAGTCATCTGTATAAATTCTATCTAGTTCTTCTTTATACATAAATTTACTATTTTTGATATCTAAAATATATTTGTCAGCAAAAATTCTACTAATACTTCCATCTCTATGTATAAAAATTTCAACAAAATTAAGTTCCATAAAATCACTCTACTTAGTTTTAAAAATAATAAAAATTAAAAATATAGTTAAAAAAAGATTTAAAAATGAAATAATATATAGGAGAATAAAATTCTTTTTCTTTTTTTCATTATTAGTAACTAAATCTTTAATATTTGATTTACTAAGAATTTCAGCATGATAATTTTGCCAACTCACTAAAACTTTATCCATTAAGTCAAAGAGTACCTTTGATTGTTGAGAAGCTCCAGATAAAATTTCATCAGTATAACTCTCAATATCTCTTCTAGCATTTGATTTTAGCTCATTAAAAAACTCTTTTATCTCTCTTATATTTTTTAAAATATCTTCTACTTCTTCATTGGTTTTCTGAAAAGAAGGTAGAGCATTTTCATTATTTTTATTTTCAACAACTTTCTTTTCTTTCCTTTTACTTTTTGAAGAAGAAATAGAAGTTTCTAAGTTATCCTTACTCTTAGGGTTGTAGGATTTTGTATTTTCCTCTTTTTCTTCCTCTTTTTTTTCAACATTATTATTAATTGGAGAAATATTATTGATAAAGTCCATAAAACCTTTTACATTTTCTTCACTGCTCATCTTATACCTCTATTTTTCCTTTCCATCTTCATAATATTTAATTAAACTTTTTATACAATTATCTTTATTCCAAAGATTAACTTCTTTGAGCTGGCCACTTTTATAAAATTCTTTTGAATAGCCTTGTTTATGACCTTTATAATAGTCTATTGTTTCTTTTAATTTACCATTGTCATGGTAATAAATAAGAGTACCTTCAAGAACACCATCTTTATTATAGAAAGCTTCTGTAACGGGAATACCATCTTCCCTAAACTTTCTATACAAACCTGATTTTATATCATCAATAGTTTTAAAAGCTTCTTTGAGCTGGCCACTTTTATAAAAAGTATAAATATAATTAATTTTTTGTGTTTTATTTATAAGTTTTGGATTTAAAATAATTTTCTCTATTTCACCACTTAAATAATAAAATTCAGTAGTTTCTTTATCTATAACTTTACTTTTTAAATTTCCATTAGGATAATATTCAGCAATAAGTATAGAATGTAATAAAATTTTAAAAATATTTTTTGAATTTTTAAAATAATAGGTCCATTTTTTAATTTTTGAATCTTTTGATTTACTGGAAGAATAAATATAATCTGTTCCATAAAAATTTTCTAAAAACTCATGATTATCAACTATTTTTTTTATAGAAAATTTTTCTTCTGTTTTATTCTGAAAATCTTCTGTAAGATAATCTTTAAATATTTTTTTTATAAATTTTTGATATAAAAATTCTTTAAATTTCATAATAAGGTCCTTTTTACTAAAATATATATGTTATAAAAAAATGATGAAATAAGAATTCCTACTAACATCTTTAAAGACTCTAAAACTATTTCCTTTCCTTCAACTTTTTTCAATTTTTTTAATATATAAAAAAATATAAAAAGAAATGAATAAGGGATATATTTATAAATACCTGGTAAATTCAAAAAAGAAATAAAAGCTCCAAATACTATACCTAGTATCAAATATAAAATATCTTCTTTTTTATTAAAAAGAGATATGTATTTTTTCCCTCTTTCTTTGCTAATTATTTTTATTTCCATAATTCCACTATTTAAAGTATTTACCATTTGTAAAAAAAACTTTACTCTTCTTTTAAATGTATTTTTAATAATTTTAATTGGATTTAAAGTCATATTAACAAGCCTCCTTTATCTTTCAAATTCTTTATTCTTAATTTTTAACTTTTTTGGAATACTAAAATCTTCCTCTTTTTCTGAGTAAAATTGTTTTAATAATTTCTCATTCTTTTCCTCATCAAAAGAAAACGGAACATATATTTTTTCTTTTTCATCATATCTTTCAATACTTTTTATTGGCTCAGCAATATCGGTACCTTTAAAATATTCTTTATTAGATTCTACAAAATATGTTTTTAAAAAATCCTTTTCTCTTTTATCTTCTATATTTTCAAAATCTACTAATAATGCTCCATTACTTCCACTTAAAATTCCTAAATGATAAAATTCATCATCTTTATTTTGGATTATTAAATAATTAACATTCATTTTGGTTGCTAATGTTTTTTCAACAATAATGCCTTCTTCTAAATTTTTTAAAAACTCTGGAAATGTTTCTATTCTATTAGATATATCTTTCCTTTTTCCAGGACCATAATTTTGTTCTACTCTATTTAAAATTTCTTGATCATTTAAATTATTATCTTTTATATAGGAATATAACCTTTTTCCTTTTATATTATTGTCATTGCTATTTATATACTGTAACCCTAGTAAATGTGGTAAATATTTATCACGAATTTCTATATCAAATTCTTTTGTATTTCCTTGTATTTTAATATCCATATTCTCAAACTTTTTATACCATTCAAATAACTCTTGAACTTTATATGTTTTTTCTTTAGACATCTTCATTCCTTATGGATTATTTATAAAAAAAGACTAGATCTCTTCCATCTAGTCTTTTTTTTTAACTTTTTGCTTGTTTCTGTCCATTCCGAACCCCACCCAAGCTTTGGTCTACTGATAAGTTTAAACAGTAACGAGCTTCGCTGCGTTCGATATTTCAAGCCCCTCGATACACGGGACAGGAGTTCTCGCATCCTGTAAGCCTATTTCTTGGTATTTTATTATACCAGCTTTTTTATTCTTTTTCAAGACTAGATTTATATTTAATTTTTATAGTTCTGTTATTAATTAGCAGAAGTTGAATTAAATTTTTCATTCTTATATTTAACTATTCTTTCAAAATTTTCATCTATCAATTTTATAAAAAAATATCCTCTATTTCTAAAATCATATCTATTTACTATTTCATCTCTTGCTACTATTTTCTCTTCATCAGTTAAAATATCTTTTAAATATATTAGATTTTCGGCTAATTTTTTATTTCTATCAAGATTTATAGTTTCATTATTGTTTTTTATCTCATTATCTAAATCTATTACAAAATTATTAAAATCATTAATTTTAATTTTATTAAAATCTTTTTCTAACTGATTTTTTCTATATTCTTCTATCCTATCCATATACTTATTAACTAATTTTGTAAAATATGATATTTCATTATCAACATTATATTCAGAGTCTTCATTTAACATAATATCTCTAACTATTTCCCCTTTTTCTTTATCAGTTAATACTGCTTTTAAATGAAATAAATCAATACATAGCTTTTTTTGAAGTAATTTATTTTTTGAATAATCAAAAGTTTCTCTTGAATTTTTTATGAATTTGTCAATTATTTTATCTAGTTCAATTTTATATGTTTCTATTTTAGTTTCAGGTGTTATTTTAAATTTATGACATTTATTATTTGGCATTTCTTTTTCTAAAAAATTTTTAAAAACTTTATAATCTAATGCTTTATCTGAAAATATTAAATTTCTAAATCCTTTAAAAAAATTTAAAACTATAAAAGCTGTAATAATTCCAGAAAAACTTCCTAAAAATGTTAATAAAAATTGCTTCAATTTAATCCCTCCCATCTATTAAAAGTATGTGACACATGTGTCACTTAGTTTATAAATTTAATAATTTATTTAACTTTGCTTCTTATTTATTTTATTTTTTCTGAATTTATATATAATTCTTTATCTTTCATAGTAATATTTTCTTTATTACTTCCATTTTCCCTTTTTATATCAATACTTGACATTACTTTTTCTGTAGTACTGTAATTTACCTTACAATATACACATTCAAAATATAAAATACTCTCTTTTGTTTTAGATTTTGTTTTAATTTTAATTAACACTTGAATCACTCCTTAAATTTTTTATTCTTTTTCACATTTAAAATTATCATTATTTTTTTATTAAGTGTATATGAAAAAATATTATAGAAAGTAACGAAGCAATCGCTAAAATTCCATCCAAAATTTTTTCTTTATTTTTTAAATTTTTAAAATTTTTTATAAAAAGTATAGTTGCACCTATATGTGTTGTATATAAAAGAAAAAATACTAATTTTAATAAATATGACATTTTTCTCCTCCTCTTTAATTAAATTCTATTCCTCACTTACATTATAACTATAATCAAAATTAGCAAAAATAATTTTATCATTATTCATATTTCCTTTTCTTTTAAATTATTAACATTGGCAATAAGAAACTTAATATAAAAGATATTAAAAAAATTGAATGTTTTATGGAATTAGTTGCAAATAAGCCCATAAAGAAAATTAAAATACTAAAAAATATCACAACTAATATAAATTTAATATCTTCTTTAAAATCTTCCATTTTTATCTATACCACCTTTTAT